>Ga0326727_10001999_pt1 | contig 72210 bp, 58 predicted proteins | sample MB2enrmetagenome_FD_207643 | JGI IMG/M metagenome (GOLD analysis project Ga0326727, IMG submission 207643) | Lab enriched peat soil microbial communities from McLean, Ithaca, NY, United States - MB29MY | ecosystem: Environmental > Terrestrial > Soil > Wetlands > Peat | place: USA: New York... | reverse complement strand
CAGCCGTGCGATATCCTCTGGACATGGATAGGCACGAGTTTCGCCATGAAGGATTGAGGCTTTCCTATCTTGATGGGGGTGGGGGCGATCGCGTACTGATCGCCCTGCACGCACACATCATGGAGGCGGCGACATTTTATGAGACCACTTCTAATGAATTATTCGAAGGGTAAGAAGCCCAGAAAGCTCACCACGCAGAAAGCGGTCTCGTTGTTGTACTCGTTATTGCCATTCGCCGCGGGATTGCGGCGGATTCCGCCTGTGTTTGAATCGTATGTATTGTCAACCAGCCACTGTAAGGACTTGCGCGGAGCGGGTTGTGAAAGAGATCTGCTGGCCATCGCGAGCATGGCGACATTCAAACTGAATGCGGGTTTACCTGGAACGGACACGAGCGAGCCATCGGGCTGAACCTTGGACCGCAACCATTGCAGGGCAGCTTGGTTGGAGGCCGTGTTGCCCCACATCCAGGATAGATAACCTTGCGAAAACGCTGCGCTATTGCCGTCGTTGCCGGAGTCCAGTCTTCCATTTTCGTCCATGCCGAGAGCATAGCGATGCAGAGATGCCGAAAAGATTCGAACCGGAGTTCGTGTTTTCAATACTTCGGCTGCGTGCGCGTATCTAGCATTGTGATAAAGGAGTTCTCCGGCGTGCATCCCGAGGTAGACGTCTCCCTGATCGGCAGAGTACTTTTCTTGAAAAAAGTGCCATCGCCCGTCAGAACGATGGAGTTGCCATGAACTCCTACTCAAGCCGTCCCTGTCAAGGTTGCGGTTGAGTATGAAATCCAACGCCGCGCGGGCGTTTCCAGCATTGGCCTGCGCAAGGGTACTGCGCCCCGTCAGTGTTTGATCCAGATACAACAGATATACGAACAACGAGGAGGTCGCATCTACGCCGCGCACATCCGTCAGGCCGGGGCCAGGCGATGTTGGGATACGGCTGTAAGGAGCTTCAGCCGAGTAGACGTAATACCAACTGCCCTTCCATTGCGGGTCATTCATCTCCTCGCGGTCGGCAAGCCATTGGATGCCTTTCTCAAGACCATCTAGGTACTTGGCATTCTTGGTGGCGGCATAGGCTGCTCCGAGGCCAATCAGCGCATACTCCATGTTGGAGTCTTCGTTCACGCTGATGACGCCGCGCTCGTCGGGAATCGCACCGGAGGCATTTTGCAGGGAGAGAATGAAGTCGGCCATTCGCAGCGCTTGCGGCCACTCCGAGATCCCATATCCACTTCTGGCCGCTTCGCCGTTGGCAGTCGCTTGCGCCCATGAGAGGTGCGCAGCGAAAACCGAGCCGCAAAAACACAGGACCGCCGCGCATAATGACAATTTCGCGCTCCCCTTCGTGGCGTGCCAGGCGACTCTTTCCTGTTTGATCTCGCCCGTCATCGCTATTTCCATTCCACAACGACTGTGTCATAGGGACGCATCGTTATCTTCCAAATCGACCGCTGTAGCTCGACGGGCTTGGGTCCGTCTGGAGTTACTTGGGTGATGGAATGCATTGGCAAAGTTGTAAACACCGAGGTCTCGTGCGTCTGGGAGCTGTGGTTTACAAGGACAATGTAGCCGCTGTGTTCTGCATTCAGCGACGCTGCTTCGACGTCGGCTTGGTCGGTGGTAAACAATGGTTTCACCCCAGCCCATTCGCGGAACGACTTATAGATCAAATGAGTGTCTTCCTGTTTCTCGAACGCAGAGGGTAGGTTCGCCAGATACTGTTCAATCGGATAGGCACAAAGCAAAGTTTTGCCTAGACCGACAGAGTTCGCAATCAGCGCCGGCCGTCCTCCCTGATCGACCGCGATAACCTTTCCGCCTTTGACCTCAAGTATCGACCCCCAGTACTTCGGATTGGCCGCGGGAACTGTGTAATGAAAGGTATCGCCCGGCTTGAGCTCGCCGAAGGGTTCGATCACTTTTAGGGTGACTTCAGACGCCGTCACCGTGTCGACTAATCTCGCACCAAACAGCGCCTCCATATTCGGTATGGCTGCATCGGCAGCAACGGAGGCGTAGAGGAATCCTCCCCGTTCAACATATTTCTTCGCCCTCTCATAGAAATCCGAATGAACATGAACCATGTAGCTGTTCGTACTCGTCAGGGGAGAAGGCATAAGGAGCATTGGCCGCTTTCCCCACTCGCTGTACTCGCGGGGGAAATCGGCTTTCAGTCCTGCGCGATGCGCGAGCACGAAAGAATTCAGCCAGGAACTCCGCAACCACTGAATATCATCGCTTAGATTCGCCGGTGGCTGACCTGGGATTGCGTCGCCATCGAACAGCGAAACGTAAGGGGTAACCTCGGGTCCAGTAAGTCCGAAGTGAGAAAAATCGCCATGCGGCTTCGACCATTCATCGGGAACGATGATGGCCGCATCTGCCGCAGCGGCAGCCACTCCCGTCATATCCAACCGCCCCAGCACTTTGGAAAACTTGCTGAATTCCACCGCCAACGGGCGATCCTGACGGTCCCATGTGGTCATCCCCCAGCCGGTCTCTTGCGGCGTCCGCAAGTACGGTGCTTTGCGATATTGATCCGGAGATGCGTCGGTGTAGCACCACAGATCAAAGCCAATCGAACCGGCGCCCAGCCCCGAATACATCTGCAACCGATCGTAAGTGGCAATTCTTTCGGGGGAGTATTGCGCGGAAGAGGCGCCCATTTCGTGGATCATTACGGGAGCGCCAGCCCCACCGGAAAGCGCGACTTGAAACGCCGCACCGTAGGTTTGGCGCTGCGAGATCATCGCGTCGGGATAGAGGATCGGGTTGTAGATCGTGAAGGGATGCACACTGAAAAAATCGACTTCTTGCCGGATGTTGTCAGGCCGGAATGGACCATGGTCGAGATCTTCCTGACTGGTTCCGGCAACGATCGGATGAAGCGTATCGTACTTTCGAATCGCACCCGTGATGAGGCGTGTCCAGTTGATCGCCATGGCGTCGGTGGTCTGCGAGGCGACGATCCAGAACGGCGGCTCATCGGTCAAATCCCAGGCCATGATGGCGCTTTCATTGGCGTAGCGCCGCGCAAACTCCGCCGCGTGATTGGTTTCCAGGCGCATCATCTCAGGATCGGACTGTGGATTGCGTCCATGGCGGTAGGCCACGTCCCAATACGCCTCTCCAACCTCACCACCGATGAACAGCGATGGATGCAAGTAAATCTGATATTTCTTCGCCAGCGAGATTATGTAGTCAAGCTGTTTGAAAGCCTCAGCGTTGTAATCGCCAGGACGCGGCTCAAACCATGCCCACATCATGTCCAGCCGGGTCATGTTGTAGCCGAGTTCGTGCATCTTGGCGAAATCGGCTTCGATGTCTACCGGGTCCCACTGTACTGGCCACTGCATCGCGGCCTTGGCCGGAACCCAGTGTGCTCCAATCGGAAAGAAGCGCTTCCCGTCACGCACGAAATAACTTCCGTCCAGATGGACCTTCGGCAGCCGAGAAGCATTCGATAGCTCACTCTTTTCTGAATTTCCGGCTTGAGGTTGGGGATCAACTCCAAGACTTGTCTCTGCAACGTTAGCCGCCAAGGCGAGTTGGCCAAATGCCAACACTGCACCCACTGATATCGTCGCGAATCGTTGGAGCATCTCTTGTGGCATCGTATGTCCTCGGGTTTCCTTTCGGGCCGATGGCAAAAGCAGAAATGCGTGGACCGTTTCTCGAATCACCACTCGAACCGGGCGCTCAACTGTCCGTAGCGGTAACCAGTGACGCTCAACACTTGCCCGAATGTAGTCATGTTGGTCATGTCGAGAGAGGGCGGGCCCCACTCGTGGCGGTTGAAGACATTGAAGAACTGCGCGCGCAAGCTGAACTGATAACGTTGGTCGGCGCCAAACCGGAAAAGCTTGGCGATGTTTACGTCCTCGTCCTTGTTGCCGGGGCCCCTCAAAAATCCCATGTAGGAATAGTTGTAGGTGGAGAACTGTCCCGGGGCGGGCTGGGCGAAAGCGCTCTGATTGATGTATTGGCCGCCCGGGTCTTGTCCCACTTCGCCGTTTTGAACCCACTGTGGGTTGTACCCCGTGAACGTACCGCTGGACAAAGGCACACTAGCAACTCTCTGGGCAAAGACTCCGGACCAGCCTGGATACTGTGTCGGGGCTGCGATGGTTCCCAGCGGCTGGCCGGTGTTATAGCTCAACTGCGTGCCAATCTTCCAGCCGCCCAAGACGTAGTTATCCAACACCGGCTTATTCGTCTTCCACCGCTGCCCTGTCCCAACCGGCAGATCGTAGAGCACATAGCCCTTCACCTGATGGGTTATGTCAAACGCTGCCAACTGATGGGTGAGCTTAGGCAACAGGTAGGGGTCCTGCGTAAACTCCGAGCCCGACAGCGAATCGGCAAAGGCGCCGTTAGTGCTGGCGGTTCCGGTCGCCTGGGACAGCGTGTAATTGAGATCCATGGTGAGGCCATGGACGTTGCTTGTTTTGACCTCAGCGACCATCGCCTGATAGTGACTCACGGAAATATCGGCGTTCACGAGGAAGAGACCGGTGGGCGCCTGAGAGGATATCTGCGGGTACGGTGTGATCGCTTGGTCGGCCAGTCCCGAAAAACCTGTAAACGGGAAAGGAACACCATACTGCGCTGCGCTGGCCGCGCTATTGACCGTTTGTGTCGCATTGCCCGTGTCATATAGCTGTAAATAGGTGCTCTGAGTGGAATAATTGCCTGGCCAAACAGTCCCATCATGCAGGTGGGTGCCGTGATTTCCCAGGTAGTTCAACGAGAAGACCGTGCCCTTCCCTACCTGATACTCAGCGCCGAAATTCCAGTTCTGCACCATGCCCATGGTCAGGGCATTGGGCCACACGTAGGCTACGCCGCCGCTGAGATCGGATTGGGTAGGAACGCGAGCCGGATAGATAGTCTGGCCGGTGTAGGCGCCGGGTGCGGCGTCCCAGCTAAACGAAGGCACATAGGGAACATTATTGATCACATTGTTGGATCCCGCGAACCCGAAAGCGCCCGCAGTGAACCCCGGCGGATAGAAAGCCGGCACGCCGTTCCATTGGTTCATCGCCAGCGGCGCGTAAGTGATCCCGTAGTGGCTACGCAACACTAGGTTGTGCGCTGCCTGGAAGGACACACCGATTTGCGGCCCGAACTGATGGAAGTTCTGGTTGCGCTCGAAGGAATCGCTGCCATTCTGCGCAAAATCCCAGCCGCCGTTGTAAGCGCCCCAAATTCCCCGATTCACTGTGATGTCGTAGTTAGACCATTCGCCGTTCTTCTCATGGAACCGTTCGTTGATGTCCCAGCGCAGGCCTAAGTTGAGTGTGAGGCGGGCGTTGACCTTGTAATCGTCCGAGGCAAACATCGACTCGCGCTTGCGACGTCCATATAAGGCCGAAGTGACACTTTGCGAGCCGTCATGCACCTCGCCGAGCATGAAGTTGGCAAAGGCATTACCCACGAAGGGCCATACCAGACTGTTGTTCGGCGCAAAGGTCTCGCTGGTGAAGTCGTATAACCGAAGGCCTCCCTCATACAGAGCGTTCATGCCGCGCGCCTGGAAGTCGCCGCCGAATTTGAAGTTATGTCGTCCGCGCGCCCAGGACACGGTGTCGCTGATAACAAAGTTGTAAGGCGTGTACCGGTCGTTCGCCGTCGGCCCAAGAGATGTCTCGGGGTGTCCGGTGACGTCAACAAAACTTATGGTGGGGAAGTTAGCGCCATTCGTGCCAGGGATTCCGATACTACTCGAATTATAGCTCGTCGGCGGTTGGTCTCCCGCCATGTGCGAGTTGTATGCCACAGACGCGGTGTTCAGTATGGTTGGGGTCATTGTATAGACGTGCTGCAAGCGGACCGTCCAGTCACGCTGGGGCTGGACATCGCCATTACTCAGTGGCCCGCCCGTCGAGCTCCCGATCTGCCACAGCCCGTCATAGTTGGCTAAAGAAGAATAGTTCCATAGGTTTAAGCCCCAGGAAATGCGCTGCTTTTCATTGATGGTGTGGTCCAGCTTAAAATCAAAGTGCTGGCTGGTAACGTCGTAGTAGCCACCATAGCCCGGAAAGTTACCTACCAAGCTAGAACCGACTGGCTGGTAGCCCTTTTCGTACAGGTTTTGGGCGATTTTCGTGGCAATCGTGCTGAGCTGGCCCGTGGGGATTATGTTTCCCGCGAAGGGTTGATAGCAGGTGTTGCCGCCGCTCACTACCGGATTCTGGGGATTGTAGATTTCCCCGATGGTGATTGGACGTCCGCAGGGATCCAACACTGGATTATTGTCGCTTAGTCCAAGAGTGCTATCCAATAGCGGCCCGCCTAACAGGGCACTGAAGTCACCGTTCAGAAATGCTTGGGTAGGAACCGTGGCGACATTTTGGGTAGCTATGTGGTTGTTGTTGACGAAACGCTCGTACGACCCAAAAAAGAAAGTGTGGTTTTTCCAGATCGGACCGCCGGAACTGAGCCCCCAGTCATCGAAACGACTCCGCTGCCGCGGTATGCCGAGGTTATTGTTGTCCCACGTGTTGGCGTTCAGCGCTTCGTTATCCATAAAGTAATAGGCGCTGCCGTGGAACTGGTTTGTACCGGATTTCATTTCCATCATGATCGTGCCGCCGCCAGTCGAAGCCCCTTCTGCGGACACCCCGCTGACTTGCACGTTCATCTCCTGCACTGCTTCCATGCCAATGGATTGGATAAAGCCTTGCAGCCCCGCGGTGGCATCGATGCCGTCCACCATCACGTTCTTGGTAACGTTTTGCGATCCGGCGATGTGCCCGATGTAGTTGCCGCCGTTGGTAGTCGGTACGTTCTGATAGATGAAACTCGTTATGTCGCGCCCCACGCCAGAAGTGTTGATAAATAGCGGGAGGTCCTTCATCGCGTCGGCCGTCATGTCGGTACCGATATCGGTGGTTTCCGTCTCGAGCACCACGGGCGCGCTCGTAACTTGCACCTCTTCCGTGACCGCTCCAGGGAGCATGCTGACGTTAACCTCAGCCACTTGCGCGGTCGCCAGTGTAAGGCCCGAACGCGTCAGTTTCTTGAAACCACTCTTTTCGTATTCCACGGAATAAATTCCCACGGGCAACCCAGACACACGATAGATGCCAGCCGCATTGGACTCTCCCGTGTAGCGTGCTCCAGTATCCCCGCTCGTAACGGTCACGCTCACGCCGACAATCACCGCACCGGTTTGATCGGCGACGTTGCCGGTGATGGTGGCCTTGTCTACTTGCGCCAGCGCCGGCAGCGATAGGATGTGTAACAATGCAATTAGGCTGAGACATACCATCAGCCAACAGGACGACCCTTGGCGCGTTCCTTCGCTGCTGTTTTTCATGACGTTTTTCCTCTATTCTCCTGGAATTACCAATTTCTGTTCGATCCCGTACCAAACTCTTTCCTTGGATCAAAGCTTTCTAGAGCGGACTTCCCCCTAGCATGTAATTGTTCACTCGAATAAACCATCCCGATTCGGCGCAGTACCACGGGGACTGGAATGCCGGAGTCCCATTCACATACTTAGTCTGAATTGCCGTGATATAGCTGTTGACCCGCGTTGTATCGCCCATCAAAGCCGCGACGCCAGAAATCACCGCCCATGGAAAGCTATCCGGGTTGTTAGCGCTCGTCCAATTGGGCCAGTTCGTATTGAAAGTCGAATATAGCTGCATCGCGTTGGTGCTGGTAGGCGAGATCACCCCGTTCACAATGGGATACAACTGGGCCGTGGAATCGGGATACCAAGTCTGCCAATTGGTGGTTGGAGCGCCTACGGACGTTAGATAGTCGTTGTGCGCCGAATCCCACAGGTAGGTCTGGATGCCGTTGGACACATTGGTGGCGGCGGTGGTGTACACGGCACTGTCGGTCGTGTCGTTATACGCGACCTGAAAGAGGCCGGCAAGGTCGGTCAAGCCTTTGTAGACTTCGGAATTGTCCATTAGATACTGGGTTTGATAATCCGGTTTCGCCCAGGTGAGACCATTGCTCTGCTGGGTTTGCAGCATCACATTGGCAATACATTCAAGTTGAGGCTGAAGCGTCTTGATGTAGGCCTGGGCGTTGGCGTCGCCCGTCTGCCAATAGGCCCAGGCCAGCGAGGCGAACGTCGCCGCGTAGGAGTCCGTTGAGTCGGCGTCGTTGGTGGAAGTTTCGGTCGTTCCCGACACGCTGTAGTCGTATACCGTGCAGGAAAGTCCCCAAACGTCGGAAGAATTCAGGTGGTTGACATACCACTGCATCCACGCCTGCACTTGAGGGTAGTACATTGCGTTCTTCGTCAAACCGATGGCCGCCAGATTGCCGAAGTATGGCTCGATCTCAGTTGAGTTGTCTAAAATCGCGCCGTCCGGCAACGACGAAGAGCTCGAGACAGTCCAGTTCGCTGTGGCCGTAATATCCGCGCTGTAGTTTGGCGTTTGAGGAGGAGGCGTTTGTCCGCTACTGCCGCTGCCGCCTCCGCAACTCGGAGGCAGGGCGAGCAATGCCAAGCAGGCAAACCACAATGTGTTTCTTCTTGCTTTCGTCATGCGCGTTATTTCCTCCAGAACCGAAGGAAAATGCCATCGGATTTTGAACGTCGTGGAGGCCCTCCGCTCGCCTGCCGAACGCAGCGGCAAGGCGGTAGTCCCGGTTTTGAAGTTTGTGGTTCGCATCATCAGGAATGCCATCTTTTCAATGCATCTCTGTGCCGCTGTTCCATTCGTCTTCACGCGAAACCGAAGTTGTGCGGTTGGCAACCCTCACGAAAACCGAGGCAAGTTCCACCCGAGGCCCGAGAACCACCATAGAAGTATACCTGTCTATACTGATTGTCAAGCTCATTTTTCCCATCGTTTTTTCCATCGAATGCCGCGGACGAGCCCTATCGATTCGCGGCGGTGGAGTCAACGGCGCAGGGATGGGAGGCGGCAAGAAGGCGCGATGCGATTGCCTTCCGAAAGACGGAGCGTACTTAACGCGCTGGACACGGGTTTCGCGCGAATCGCGCAGGGCACGGCGCAACGGCCGCTCAATTCCACCGCACTTTTCAATCCTCTATTCTACCGTCGTTGCGGGAATGCTCAAAACCGCGCGATAGCGGTCTCCGCGATAGAGGGAATGCGCGGTTTCGACGGGCTTTCCGCCGGAGTCCCATAACGTGCGTGAGATGACCAGCAAACTCACTCGGGGCGCCATCTCCAAAAGCTCAGCCTCACTCCGGTGCGCAGCGCGCGATTCTAGTATCTCATCGGCGCGGCTTACACGTATGTCATAGCGCTCGCGCAAGGTCTGGTACAGCGACAAATGCGCGAGATCCACCTTGTCAATCCCCGGAAAGCGGTCTTGGGAAAGCCAGATCTGCTCGATCGCCACCGGAAGACCATCCGCCAAGCGCAGCCGGCGCAGGTTGAAGATGGGCGAGCCCACTGCAACCGCCAACTGGGACGCCACTTCCGGCGTAGCGGCAATGGTCTTGGCCTCAAGAACTCGTGAAGTGGGCTTCATGCCCAGGGCGCGCATTTCGGCCGTAAACCCGCAAAGGTGGGTAATGTCCTTTTCCACCTTGGGCTGGCTAACAAAGGTTCCCTGTCCAACGACGCGAGTGGCAAAACCTTGACCCTTCAGAGACTGCAAGGCGTGCCGCGATGTCATCCGGCTGACGCCGTAGACGCGGCTGAGTTCCTCTTCGCTGGGCAGCGGGTCGCCAGGATGCAACCGCCCCAACTTGATCATCTCAAGGAGTTGGGTTTGGATCTGAAAATAGATTGGAATGAAACTGTTCTTATCGATCGGTTCGAAATCCCATTTGGGAGCGCTTCGAGCGGGCTTTGCCGAATCCGGCGTTGGTTTGTTTGTTTGCCCGCTCCGGCGCTTGTGTTCCTCCATGATTGCGTCTCCATCAGCAACGAACAAGGTATGGGCGGTCAATAACTCGCCCTGCTAAGCACAACTATAGCAACCAACAGGACTGCGATGCCGAAATACATCCAGCTACGCGCGCGCGCTGGGGCGCTTTTCCACTCCCCCAAGCCAACACCGATGGCATTTGCCAAGAGCAATCCGGTCGCCAGGCTGAGCGGCCAACCGATCGAGGTGCCGAGCGAACCGAGACGCGGAACTGCGGATCCATAGACGAAAATGCTCCCTCCCCAGAGCAGAGCCATGAGTGCAGAGAGGGAATAGAGTCGCACACTGCCAGGCTGTCGGAACTTCGCCGCACTATGGTTTTTGGAGAGCAGATAAACGCAAAACCCGAGATTGGCCACCGAGCCGGCTCCGAGCATGATCCACCAGATCAGATTGGTGCTGGAGAATTCGCTGAGCCCATGGGCACGCCCATAATCGGCGATGGGTTGCGCCAATGCAAAACCGATGTTGAAGACCGCGGAAAGCAGCCCTGCGCCAACCACTAAAAGAAGAGCCACGCCCATGGGACGAGCCAACCCAACTAGGTCGCCGCGCTCGGCCCCAACGCCAGCGGCCTTTTCGCGCTGCCAACCTGCCAAGCCACATAGAGCGATGCCCACAATTTCGATGGTCACGCCGGCGAGAATCATGTGGCCTGCGTGCTCCATCATTTTGTGCGGCGAGAGCAACAGCATGGGGAGAAACGAGCCCATGGCGGAACTGATCGCGAGCACAAAAGTGTTGGCCAGGGAAATGCCGATGGCGCTGACGCTCTGACCGAACATAATGGCTCCGAAGCCCCAGGCAAAACCGGCGATCGCCGCGATGCAAACGGCATGAGCGGGAGCGTGGAGAACCAGCGTCCAACTTTGCGGCGCGATGGCGCTGACGATCGCGGCAGGCATCAACAAGCAGGAAACCGCGATGAAGAGGCTCCAGACGTTCTCCCATTTCCAGCGCCCCAGAAAGCGCATGGGCAGAGTAAAGCTGCCATTCATGATGCCGGAGACGATCGCCAGCAGCGATCCAACAATCAGCCTGCCTTCCATGTTCCCATCCGTTCTGCCCCGAGGGAGGGCCTCGTGACGCTTGAGACGATCCGCCCCGACCGTTCAGGGAAGTTCACCCTCAAGACCGAGGTTGTTATTCAGTGTATCGTATAGTTGAACTGTAAACTATACAATGATACCATTGCGCGTCAGTTCACAATGCCCTTTAGGGTGAGACGGGAAAATAACATGCTATCGAAATTGACCGGACTCAAAGGCAACCTGGTGGTGTCGTGCCAGGGCGCGCCCGGGGATCCTCTCGAAGACACCGAAACTATACGCCGAATCGCGAGAGCTGTCGTTGCGGGAGGAGCGCGGGGCTTGCGCATTAACAGTCCCGAGCATATCGCCGCCATCCGCCAGGACTCGGACATTCCCATCATCGGGATTCAGAAGCGATATTGCGATGGACGGCTTCGCATCACGCCCGACTTTGCATCGGCAGCGGCATTAGCGGTCGCAGGCGCTTCGATCATTGCGCTGGATTGCACCGATCGTGTCTGGTCGGATGGCGAACCCTGGCAAGCGCTGATCCCGCGAATTCATCGCGAGCTTAAATTGCCCGTGATGGCCGATATTGCCACTTTGCAGGAAGCGTTTGCAGCTGTAGCCGCGGGGGCCGATCTTGTCGGAACGACTCTCAATGGGTATACGGAACAGACGCGCCATAATCATTCCTTCAGCTGGTCTTTACTCGCCGACATGGCGCGGCAGATTGATGCACCGGTGGTCGCAGAGGGCCATATTTCCTCCCCCGAAGACGCCAGGCGCGCCCTCGCGAGCGGTGCATGGTGTGTGATTGTAGGTTCGGCGATTACTCGTCCCGGCGCTATAACCGAGAAGTTTGTGCGTGCCATGGAACGCCAGGAGCCAACTGCTCCGGCGGTCGGTGTAGACATCGGAGGAACATCCATCAAGGCCGGGCTGGTGGAGCGCGGCGGACAAGTAAGTCTTACCGCGGAGGTTCCGACTGAGGCGCGCAGGGGCCGGGATGCAATTGCGGCCGGATTGGCGCAGGCCATCGAGCAGGTGTTGACAGCCGTTCGCGAGAAAGGGATTGAACCCGCGGGATTAGGCATTGCCAGCGCCGGCGTGATGAGCGCCCAGGACGGCTCCGTTTTCGGGGCCACGGACAATCTTCCCGGATGGACAGGTTTCAACCTCCAGGGCTTTGCAGAAAGGCGTTTTCATCTGCCAGCTTGGGTCATCAACGATGCGCACGCCGCGGTTCTGGCGGAATTGCATTTTGGCCTCGGACGCGGTTTGTCCGACTTCGTCGCCATCACCATCGGCACTGGCATTGGAGGTGGTATCGTCTCCGACGGAAAACTGCTGCGCGGACAGATCGGCTTTGCCGGGTCCATCGGCCACCATGTCATTCGTGTCGATGGATATCCTTGTAATTGCGGACGGCACGGCTGCCTGGAAGCGTATGTCTCTACTTCCGCTTTGCTGAGGGAATACAAGGAACACGGCGGAACGGTCATCAATGATCCAGCAATCGGCGACGCAGCTCTTGCTTTGAGGATCAACCAACTGGCCACGACCGGCGACCCAGCCGCTCAAGAAGCTTACTCGGTTTTGGCTGCCTATCTTGCCGAAGGGATTGCCAACGTTTTTAACCTGCTTGATCCGCAGGCTGTGCTTGTCTCGGGCGGCCTTGTGGAAGGGCAGACCCAATTTGTCTCCGCGGTCGAGAAACGGGTCGGGGAACTTCTGCACTTTGGAGCGAAGCGGCAACCGCGCGTGCAGATGGCCAAGGCCGGACGCTTTGCCGGAGTACAGGGCGCGGGCGCTCTTGTATTTGAAGGGATCGGCAACCGTCCGGCTCGGCCAGTGGACAGCAGGTGTTGCGGCAGCTAACGGGACTACGCAGGACTGGCAACAGAACGCATAGGAGGGGGAACGGCAATGAACAGCGTGCGCTGGTTCGTGGGTGTACTGTTGCTCGGAACTATATCGGCATCGGCGGTCGGCCAGAGACAGGCGGTCCGGCTCGAATTGATCCCTCCATCGCCCGTTACCGACAAAATTATTCTCGACGTCCGCGGAGCCGTCGAGAATAACAGCGACCTCGACCGGATGTATGAGATTTCACTCTATCTCGACCGGGAGTCGCCGGCGACGCGCGTCCAAACCGAGAAAAAGCGCATCCCCGCTCATGGCAATGCCGGCATATACTACCGGCGCTCCACGGCCGGATGGGCGGGCAAACATCAAGTAATTCTCGTTGCAACCAGGTCTGACGGACGGACTGGCATGACGCGCGAAGTGGAAGTGCTGCCGTCCAATATTCGCTCCACCCGTACAATCGATGGCGCCTGGGTTGGCATCGTGCACTGGAGCGAGCAAGAAGGCCGTCACTGGAACGCGGATATCCGGAAACTAACCGAAAACGATTGGCGCCAGCAGATTCGCGGGATGCACAATCTCGGCATGGATACCGTGGTCATTCAAGAAACCTTTCGGAATCAGGCGTATTACGGCGATAACACCATCGCCACCACGGGTTACAAAGGGCTGGCCTATTATCCTTCGGAATTGTATCCGGGACGCATGCAGATGGCCTCCCACGATCCCTTGGAAGCCATCTTGTCCGAAGCGGACCGGTTAAATATGAATGTTTTCCTTGGCGTTGGCCAATATGCCTGGTTCGATTTCAGTGCGGCTGCCCTCGACTGGCACAAAAGAGTTGCCGCCGAGTTATGGCATCGTTACGGCCATCATCCTTCTTTTTATGGCTGGTACGTATCGGCAGAAACCTACGGCAGCCTGATCCCGGACCAGGGCGAGGAGGCGAAGGACCGTTACCGGCAGGAGATCATCGCTTTCTTTAAGGGATTTCAGGCCTTCACCCGTGGACTCGCGCCGGAAAAGCCGATCATGCTGGCTCCCAACGCACATGGCATGCTCAAGTCTCAGGACGCGTGGCCGCTGGTGCTGGAGCACGCCGACATCATCTGTCCCTTCGCCTTTCATCGCATGCCCGAGGGAGACATTACAGGAGAACAGTCCGCGGAGATTTGGCAGAGAATGTGCGACAAGGCCGGCGCACACCTGTGGATGGACATGGAGGCCTTTCTGTTCGACGATGGGACACTTGTCCCGCGTCCGATAGCTGGGTTGCTCCAGGACCTGCAGCGATTTCCAAACTTCGAAAAAATACTCTGTTATCAATATCCCGGTATATTCAATTCTCCAGAATCGCGAATCAAACCGGGAGGCCCTCCGACCGTGGTTCTCTACCGCGATTATCAGCGGTATCTCGAAGGGCTGAAGCGGGACAATGGGAAGAAGTCCAACTAACTTGTCGCCGTGTAACCCGTTAACGCAAGTATCGCTTTGGCTGGTAGACGCGCCGGGTGGCTGGGTCTTCGTGTTTGCTTTCGATCCCTCGACGATGGCGATCAGTTCTCTGCCAAACGCAGACCCGGGGAAGGGCCTCCAGGTACCGTTGAGGCCTGGACCCACGTTTAGCTTTTCAGACCCGGATTTGATTTATGGGACGAAGAGCACTGACCCTTTGACGATAACTAGCTATCGATTCTCTACGGGAGTTTCTACGCCAGTCATTGACACTCGCACGTGTGGGGTGGAGCCGCCACTAGGGCCGTCGGTCGTTAGTGATGATGATGTTAGTCTTTCGGCGGGTGATCGCAGGATCTCCATCTCGGAGGGCGGAGCTCAATCCGGCAGTCACATGTTCGTAGTTGTCTATGACCAAAGTTTGGGTTGTCGTTGGTATAACACCCAAACGGGTGAAATCGGGGGACAGTGGGGCCCTTCCGGCAGCGCAACTATCAGCAGCAGCTACCTAATTCGTCATGCCTATCTCGCTCGCAACGGCGGTTACGTCCGCATCTTGACTGATGTGGGCGTCTGGTTTGAATGGAATCTTTCGACTTTGAACGTAACCGAATGCATAATCCATGCCGACAATGAATGCAATGGATACGGCGTCCAGGGTTACAACACTTTTATCAACGCACCCGGCGTGCTGGATGACGTGCAGGTCGTGAAGCGACCGTTAAATGATTTGTCCCAGGTTACACAACTGGTGTATCCCCTACCGTCGCCAGCCGAGTGGGGTCAGGTGCAACACTTTACCTGGAGTAATGTAGACGTGAACGACAGTACTCCTGTTTGCAGCTCAAAATACAGCTACGACGACGACCCAATCGACCAGCCTTTTGCCGGAGAAATATTGTGCATCGAAACGGATGAGCTTGCCTCAACCGTTTGGCGGTTTGCCCACAATCGTGCCACCTATATCTGGGGCTTCTTTCACACACAGCCTCTTGGCGATGTCTCCCTGGACGGTAAATTCTTTTTATTTTCGTCGGACTGGGATGCACAATTGCGTACGGGGACCGATGGCACTCCTCGTTCTGACGTATTTATTGTAAAGCTCGATTGAGTTGATATTTGTCAAGCCGAGAGCGCGTGTTTCGTATTGTGGGACCAATGCCGATTGGTGCCTGCAGAGGCGGCCTCCCGGATGCAGATTAGGAAGCCACCACGCCTTCTCCGATGGCTTTGAAGGGTTACTCATTGGGAATCAAGACCCGGTCGCAGAAAGGTGACGCTGACCGCAATCCGCTCTCTCCGGGGAGCACTCCAGTGAAGTCGGCCATACCGTCCGTGTGCCCGCCCTGTACCGCAGTTTCGCGATTCAGGCCGACGCGCTTGTCATGAACAACTCCGCATTTCGGACAACGCGCTTGAGTTGAACTGACTCAGCGCAGTTCTGCCGGGGGGAGACTGGTATCGGCACTGTGGGCAGGTCGCGGCTAGGGATGTTTTCACTTTTTCCAGATTGATCTTTCTTCGGGCGCGCTTACAACATCGCCCCCACCTAGCCGATTCCAGTTTTCGCCAGAATCCGAAGGAACCAGTGCGGGAATTGTCCTAATGCAATGGGGACTGCTTACGTCATGGGCTGCGATCAACCGCCCAAGCGCCGAAGCGACTCGGCCAATCTGAGTAATTCCTGCCTTCGTAACTTGCGCAGTTCAAACCCGGCGATTTCATCCGCGCAGTGCTCGCTCCGGGCCAAGAACAACTTGTCGAAAGCCGCAATGGCTTCGAGTTCCCGTTGGATTTGGTCCACGCTCAAGCATGGCGGGCGCAAAGAGACGATTGGCTGTTGATCTGAATCGTGTATCCGTGAATTACGAGCGTAGTACTTCATGGGAGTCGCCATTTCGGTTAGGCCTCGATGTCGAACGCGCCTGTTAGAAGTGCGTATCGGACGATTTCAGAGCGGGTGCGCAGCCCCAGCTTTTCGCGGCTTCGTGCCCGGTAGGTTTCAATCGATTTTCGACTTATGTTTAGGCTGGAAGCAATTTCTTTGGGAGTGTAGCCGTAGGCAACCATTTTGAGCACTTCATCTTCGCGTCGGCTGAGCGCCTTGGTGCCAGACGGGGCAGTCAATTCGAAGAGTGCTTCGCTTAGCTCGGGATCGATATATCTGCGCCCGGAGCCAGCGGCACGAATGGCATCGAATAGTTCCTGCGGCGAAGTTTTCGCCTGAATGTATCCGAGCACTCCTGCTGCTAACAGCGTGCCAACGTAGGCGGGGTGAGTTTCACGTCCCAGAACGACTATCCTGATGGTCGGAACAGCCACCCGAACGGAGGCGATCAATGGCAGACAATTCCGGGGACAAGCGTCCGCAAACACAATGACCACATCGGGGAATAGCTTGGCCGCTTGATGGATTGCATCTTGGCTGCTGGTTTCCGCCAAGACCTCGAACGCATCTTCGCCAACAAGCAGGAGTTTCAAGCTCATGCGAGAAATCAGTTCGTTGCCGACTACCAGCAATTTGATCGTTTTCATCACGAATTCCGATGGGGAACTAATTCCATCGGTCGCCTCCGTTGAACCTGTAGCACGCCAGCGACCCAAGCATCCAAACGCTCAGATAGAGCATTTGGCGCGGCGATCCCGCGGCCTCGGTCGGGGAATCGAACGCCGACAGCGCCGAGCATCCGGCAATGCTGCCGAGGTTTCGGCAGTTCAAAAGCAGGCACCCAATTCACGCTTAGAAAGGAAACACCTTATGACCACCGTCCCAGCCGCCCAATACCTCCGGGTATCCACCGAACGTCAGGAATACTCACTCGATTGTCAAAGCGCAAGAATTGCAAATTACGCGCAGGAGAACGGCTTTGCGGTCTGCCAAACCTACTGCGACGAGGCCAAGAGCGGATTGGAGATTGGGCATAGGACAGGATTGTCCCGCCTGCTTCAGGATGTCGTCGGGGGCAAGCAGTCCTACAAAGCGATTCTGGTGTATGACGTAAGCCGTTGGGGACGCTTTCAGGACCCGGATGAGGCAGCGCACTATGAGTTCCTGTGCAAGGCTGCTGGAGTGCGAGTCCACTACTGTGCCGAGCACTTCTCCAACGATGGGCATCCTGCCAGCCTGATCTTGAAAACGCTGAAAAGAGTCATGGCCGCGGAATACAGTCGCGAACTCTCCGACAAGGTGTTCGCTGGCATGGCGCAGCTAGTCAGAAGAGGATTTCGGTCGGGAGCGCATCCCGGATACGGCTTCCGTCGCTTGCTCCTCTCCGCTGATGGAATTCCGAGGCAACAACTGTCAACCGGCGAGCGAAAGAGCATTGCCACTGACCGGGTGGTGCTCGTGCCCGGTCCAGAAAACGAGGTCTTCTGGGTCAGGGAAATCTATCGAATGTTCATTTCGGAAAACAAGACTTTCGCTGGTATCGCGGCTGAACTCGATCAAAGAGGCGCACCTTTCCTTGATGGGAAGAGGTGGAGCGACCATGCCGTAAAAGCGATTTTGACCCATCCGAAATACAGAGGAACCGCCATCTACAACCGCACCACGGAAAGGCTTTGTTCCAAGTCCAGAAGGGTTCCTGAGTCCGAATGGATCGCCGTACCGAATGCCTTTGAGCCGCTCGTGGAACCGAGGACATTCGAGGCCGCTCAGGAGGCCCTGCGGCATAGGTTCTGGCATCGTTCAAACGAGCAAGTCTTGGAGCAATTGAAGTCCATACTCAAGACGCACGGGCACCTGTCAACCGCCATTCTCCGTTCGCACGGACTGTCGCCCGGAGGCCTCTGCCATCGGTTCGGATCATTGATTAACGCATACGATCTCATCGGCTACCAGACAGGGCACAAGAAGATAGCCGAGCAGCGTTTGCATGTTCGCAGGGTTCGATCCGAACTGATGCAGCAGTTGGTGGATATGTTTCCCGGCAGGGTGTCCGTATTTTCACGGGCGTGGAGGTGTCGGAGTTACCTCAGACTGAAGAATGGCACCAAGATCGCCGTTCGCGTCTGTCGCTCGATCAAGCTGGTCACCAAGGGGCGCATGTGGGTATTGCAGGCGGCTCGGGACGAACGCTGCCGGGTAACGCTTGTGGCGGGGATGGACTCCGAGAATCAGGCTCTCGAATCCTTCTACCTGACGACTCGTCTGAGGAATCGATGTAAAGTCCACATCACAGAGAAGAGCGAATGCCTAGAAAAAGGTGTATGCCTTAAGAACTTGCAGTCCTTCTATGAGGTGGTAATGGCGCGACCATGGGAACCTCCGTCCTGACGGTACGGCGATTCGGGCTTGCCAACACGGTGCCTGTTTCCCGCACACCGCTCATGTGGCGCTAAACGTGTCACCGTTGAAGACCTCGCCATCCGCACGTTTACCCGGAGAGAGATACATATAACCTACGCCCTTGATGGTCTGAATGCGCTTCCGGTTCTCCGCACCGAGCCTGCTGCGCAGAGTCCATATGTGCGCGTCGAGGTTCGAGGGATCGATCAGGTCGGGTGTGGCTCGGCGCAGCCGATCCCGAGAAACTACCTGTCCCGCGTTTTGAGCCAACATGTTGAAAATAGCCGAACCAACGGGTCCAAGCGAGATTTCTTTCTGGCCGAGCGTCATCGTCCACGTATCTGCCGCGATCAGGATGTCATCCACGGCAGTCCAGCTCCCACAGTTCTTGTACTGCACGACAACCTCGTTGGCAACGGCACAAAAGTCCGCCAACGTTTCGAGCTTCCGGCCTGCGGACAACCACGGTTGACCCTCTCGAAGAATTTTACATTTCATGGATTTTTCTGACGGGGGAAGCACATAGAAATTCAGCAATTCGGAAAACGATTGATCCACAGTGCAAATCAACATTGGCAAGTGCCGGTCCAAAGGACGCAAACGGAGATTCCAGCCGAGTTCTCCCGCGCGGTTGTTGACGGCGTGGCACAAGTAAACGGCAACCCTGAGTCGCCCGTCTATTTCGACGACCTGCCGGAGTTGCTGCCCCGGCAAACCGATAACTCTCACGCGGGCGGAGAACAGTTGCTTCAGTCGAATGTACAAGTCGTTCCGCAAAAGCCTCATTCGGCTCTGCGCATCACTTAGTTTTACCGTTCTGGTTGGAGGCCGATACCCGGCGATTTCATAGGCCTTCATGACGGAACCGAATCGCTTGTAATAGGCACAGCCGAGCATGCCCTTTCTTTTCAGGATTCGGTGAGTCAGTTTTCCCTCTCGAACGAGGACTTTCCTCATTGCTTGAATGAGATAGGCATCGGATCGGGGTGTGCGTAGTCCTCTTTTCTTGAGGAGCTTCTGAACCCGCTCAAATGCCTCGCGGCTAACAATCGGGACAAATGCATCAGGATGGGTGATCCAGAGAGGGCGTGCAACCACTCGGCTGACCGCACTGAGCCTTTGTGTTGTCTTCCCATAGGTATTGCAACCCGCGTATTTGTCGTTCGTCAGGACGCGATAGACGGAGGAACGTCCCCAAATCCGCCCGTTCGCGGGAAGCATTCGATGCGCATTCAGTTCTTTCGCAATCTCCTTCGGGGTTTTTCCCGCATCCGCCAGTCCGAATATCGTGCGGATGCAAGCGACCTCTTTTTTGGGGCCGGGCACCAGAATAGTTCGATCCGTGTGGATCGCCTTTCGCTCGCCGTCTTTCAAAACAAGCCTGCGCCGTCCGTCTGGAGACACCATCATGCGCCGCAACCCATATCCTGCTGGTCCCACCGGCCGATATCCGAGGAGCGCGATTCGGCGCTGCCCTTCCAAGACCTTGATCCCCAGTTCACGGCTATATTCAGCCGCCATCGTTCTCTTCAGGGCCTTCATGATCGCACTGGCTGCTGACCCGTCATTCTCGAATTGCTCCGCGCAATAGCGCACGGGAATTCCCGCACTCCTGCAAAGAAACTCATAATGGGCAGCTTCATCAACATCTTGAAAACGCCCCCAGCGGCTCACGTCATAGACGAGGATCGCTTTGAATTGGGCGCGGCCACTTATCACATCAGAAAGTAGCCGTCGGAGTTCCTTTCGACGTTTAATCTCGACGCCGCTCTTTCCCGCGTCTGCGTAGGTTGACACCACGGCATAGCCGTGGCTCATTGCGTATGCCCGGATCGCGGCCTCCTGATTGGCAATGGAGTACTGCTGATCCTCTGTGGACATTCGTACATATTGCGCTGCGGAAACCAAAGACCTTGCTTCCATAGGACCTCCCGAGTCAAAAGGACAAAATCCATTTATCAGGGTTGGCGAGTGACCCAATTATCGCAGGCCATCGGAACCGGAGTGATCGGCAAGTGTGAGTAGCTCCGGAATAGGGTTGTCATTTCACGACAGTGGAGCTGAATAACCCTCGCATTTGTGCAGTAACGTGCCGACTTCAGCGTCAGTTCTACCAGTGATTGAAGTCACTGCACACGCCCCAGGCCAAGCCGTAGGATTGGGCATCTCTTTTCTTGGGGGTTGCCCCTATGGGTCACCGCCGTCTGTTGTTGGATCAAGGGCTGCCGAAGTGTCACACCAGCCGTCGCAAGATCGAGAACAAGCTGGAAATGGTGGAACGTTACAACACTTGGCTTGAGCGCCAAGGATACACGCCCGACACCTGCAAACTGTACTGTAGCGTAGCGCGTGAAGCATGTCGTTACTTCGGCCGCAAGCCATTTCGGTTGGTTGCCCCCTTGGACATCAGTGATTTTCTACAGCATGTCTCAACATTGCGCTGGACTGCCGATCGATTCCGATTCCACTTGACCGCTCTTCGGAGCTTCTTTGAATTCCTTTATCTCGGCGGAGTTACAGACAGCATACCTCCACGATTCGTGCGTGGGCCTCTACGAACTCATAGATTGCCCAGAGTATTGACACAAAATCAGGTTCAGAAGCTGATCGAAGCTGCGACAACTCCCCGCGACCGAGCGTTGGTCGAATTCATGTACGCCACGGGCTGTCGCGTCGGAGAAGCACACAAGGCAAGAGTCGAGGATATTGATTTCCGGCACCGGAAAACGATCGTCGGGTCCAAAGGCCACGACCGCACAGTATATTTCGGTCAGCCAGCCGCGTACGCTCTAAAGTTCTATCTCGGGAGTCGCAGAGCCGGGCCCCTTTTTTTGGATGACGTTCCCATTCAGCGGGGTTTTCTCGTTAGGTCGGGGCGAGTTTGGCAGGCGCGGTGGAAAGAGTATCCCAGAAGAATTAACCGCACCAAGTATCTCGGAAATCCTGCCAAGATGTCTTACCGAGTCGCGAATGCAAAATTCTTGCGGCTTATGAAAAAGGTCAACCTGAACCGAGAGCGGCACGCGATTTCAAGGTGGGCAATTCAACAGGTCTTCCGAAACCTCGGGGAGAGAATCGGAATTAAAACGCTTTGTCCAAGAGTTCTGCGCCACAGCTTCGCGACGCATTTGCTGGAAAATGGCGCTAACATTCGGGTCATTCAAGCTCTCATGGGCCATGCCCGAGTAGATACAACACAAATATACGCCAGCCTCGTCAATATCGATGTGGCCTTAGCCTTCCGCAATTCCCATCCTCGTGCACTTGGAGGTCGTATTTGAAACGCCACAAGAGAAAGGCCAGTACGCTAGGGGCAGATGCCAAGAGGGCGATTTGGGAAGTTGCGTTACAGCCGTGGTTCATCCCCAAGGATCTGTCGTGGAAAGTTCGGCGGATGCTGCCTCATGAGTACCGCCGTAAGATGAGATATTACTTCGACGATTTTGGATGCCTGAGGTGTGGACGAAAATCGAGTCGATACGGATGCAACGGTTTCTGCCGCAAGTGCTACGAACGAGTACTCGCGAGAATGGGGTTTGCGCTTGGCAGACGCCAAAAGGTCGGTGCGAAACAACAATACAGTGGGAAGATGCTTAGAAGGGTTGCAGATGCCAACACACTCCTCCGAGATCTCATCTAAACAGACTGTCAAACGCCCTCGGTAAAGCCCTCTCACTCAATCACCAGCCCGCTAGCGCCCGCCCAAACCCGTGCCCCGCGCCCCACTCGCCCCACTTTAACTCTTCGGTACATAGAAACGAGCCCGGCAGGGGGAGGGAACATTTTGCCGTCGCCATACAATACCCCGACGTGCTTTGACGGGGTAGTGTATGGCGACGGCAAAAGTGCTACACGTTACTACTTGGTAATCTTTGGGCCCCGGGGCGCGGGCGAGTGAGCAGGCGAGCTTGGGATGCGGGGCGTGTAACGATCTTGTTTTCGGTGTGCGCGGCGCGTTTTCGTGGTGTGCAACGCGCGTTTTTCGTGACTGTGCCGTGCGCGAGTCGCATTCTCGCGTCCTTAAAGGTTTGTATTTCGCGTGTGCGCGATCCATTCTCCAAACCACTTGGACGTTTTCCGCGTGTGGTGCGGGGCGGGGCTATTGAGCAGAATGGGGCGCGCCAGCGCGGATTCCAATTCCTGTCGAGGGTCTGTCATTACGGCGCGCTGCCCCGCGCACTATTCGATCATTGTTCGCCTGGTCAGACTGTTTATAAATCTCCGCAAGTATAAGAAACAAAAGCGTAAATGAGTGGGATTGTGCATTTGACGCAAGTCTTGAACACGGCGTACCATCTCGGCCATGGCCGAACATCAGAAGCCGCGCACCCCCAGTCATCACAGCAAGCGCTATTGGAAAAGACATCCAGATCGGGTGCCGAGATCGCAACAGGGCACAAAACAAGAGGCCGACAAACCTCGCAAGCTATTTACTACGACTGACCTTTTACTTCTTGTTGTGCTTCCAATTGTTGGTCTGGTACTGGCGTTCATAGGGCTGGTGGAGATGTTCCCAATTTATGTAAATTTGGCAGTCTACATTACCGGTCTCATTGCTATCGAGATTGCTGTTTGGAGATGGGAGCGTACTGTGACGTGGGCTGTTCCATATCGACTATTGGTCTTCGTTGGTGTGGCAACGTTGTATGGTGGTGCCCTCGCAAATCCAGTTACAAAACAATATCAGCGCGAAAACGACATGGCGCTCATTTTCAAAGATGACGAGTTGTTTACATGGTGGAAGAAATGGGAGGTACAGCGACAGTACATCAAAATGCGCGATTACTTCCTTGATCTCGGCATAGCCGTCCCTAAAGAAACTCCGCCGATTTATGTAAATCACTTGTCCGCAGAATATGAAACCATGGCTTTCGGTGATCCTGCATACCGGGGGGAGTTGGGAATCAGTGAGCACTCTTTCATTACCGACAACAAGCAGGGCATCGGGGAAACCTACGCAAATTATGTGATTAGCGCTCTTATACTTCCAAAACCCCCGGCCCCGGCGGATGACAAAGCCGGAACTGATTTTCGTCTGTTTGAAATCTTTTCTGCCTATTTCGTGAGTAGTTGTTGGGATAATAGAAACAGCAATATTAGCGATTGGTCAGGGCAGTTATGGAACGTTAGAGAACAACTGGGCAAAGAATTCACGGATAGGCTAGCGGCCTATACTTTTCGTTCTTTCGTTGATTCTCCAAATGAGGGGCAAGGCAATCATTTCAGTGTCTATTTTTGCAATCATCTCAGAATCGGATATTCCGTACTTCGTAGTGACGATAGAAAGTGGCAAGATGTCTTACATGCTATGACACCTGAATATGCAAGTTCGTGTCCTGCACACTAAGCGGCTTTCGTTAGTTCCTTGTATTCGAGGTTTTCGGAATGAATGAGTTTCAGCATCATATCCCGAGGTTGTTGAATTGCCGCGTCACTTCGTCAAGGTAGTCTTAGCAATATTTCCGCGACTAGCGAGTAGTGGTTGACAGTTTGCATTGAAGCGCGTCCCGTCTACCCGCCATGTACCGCAGTTTCGCAATTCAGGCCGTTGCGCTTGTGGTGAAAGTGACCCCGCACTTCGGGCAACGCACTTGAGTCGTACTGATTCGGCGCAGTTCCGCCGATGGAATCTGGTATCCGCACTGTGGGCAGGGCGTTGCCAGCCACTCACCCGTTTGCAGCGGTCAATATAACAAGTTAATCCTCGCTCGAAGCTCTCTAGCAATCCACTCCTGCCGTTTGGCAATCTGTACTGACCGGTTTGGGCTGGGGTGACGCGGTTCTGGATATCTGATTCGCGCGATTAAGCGGGCAGCCTCCTCCACGGTTGGGTCCTTGAGGTCTAGCGAGAGACCGCGAGTCGCCTGCCACACATCATTCATGTGCCAACCGTAATAGGCCGATACCAAGTATGCGATTGGGATCTTATCCTTCCCTAACACGCGGTGCAGCCTCACTGCAAGTGAGATTTCCTTGAGCTTTCGTTTTACTGATTTCCTATAATCTGAGGTCAGCCTGCGAACAAGTTGCTGCTCAATTGTGCTTCCGCCCTGGATATTACCCCCAAGGATCGTCTGAAACAATGCACGACAAATCGCGATGGGGTCGGTGCCGCCGTGACTATAGAATCTACGATCCTCAGCAACGACCAGAGCCGCAACCAGTAAGTTGCAATTGTTCATCTTCCAGAATTCTTCCGATGTAACGGCAAGGTTAACGAGCCTTCCCTGAAGCTCATTCCATTCGTCGCTATATAAGCGAGAAGTGAAAAGCTCGATCAGGCAGCTAAACCAATCAAGCGGTAGGCCGCGATAGTCGTCCAGCCGATTAGGTTGATGAATTCTATATAAAGCCACTGTTCCAGAAGCGTCACCGGCTGTACCCGAGAAGTGTCCTGCTAGCTGCGTGCGACGGCCAAAGCATCGGCAGCGTGCTTCGATTATCGAAGAGGAGGATCGCTGCTTACCGTCCTCTACCACGTGAAGGACTATAGAGCTTCGGCCTATATATGCCTTATGTACGGTGCCATCAAGTTCGGCGGTCGAGCGGTTGATACCAGTAAACACCCGCACCTTGTCGGACTTTTCGTAAACCTTCTCTGCCGTCCCGTGAAGCTTTGTCCCATCCTGCATCAGCAAAACCTTATAGCGAAGAACCATTTCCTTGAAGGGATTGTATTTAGTCTGAGAGACCACGCTTTCGAGAACCCAGACGCCGCTGAGGCGAGGTGGTCGTAGAATTTTTTCTCCAAGGGCGAAATAAAGAATAGTAAGGAATAGGCCTCCGATAATGGTGGCCAATATTGCTCGGATATCGATATACTCGCCTGCTGTCTTAACAACAGGCAGAGCGCTGCCGCCCACAATGGTGATCATGTAGTGTAACCCTCTGTTTGGTCAATTTCAGGCATTTAAGGCACTTCAATTTTATCTTTGACACGGTTCCATTCTCGTTTGAGCACTTCGCGGCATAGTTTCATAACCTCTGGATGGGTTGCTATGAACTTCTGACGCCTCTGTTCGTCCCCGGCTTGGAGACCTTCCATCATTTCGCGGATCATCCATTCGAGCCTCTGATGGTCTGGTTCGTTCGGATTGAGCATGAGTTGAATCTTGCTCTCTAGAAAGGTGAGACGTTGAAGGTTCTGGTATCCCTTAAAATCATGCCCCGCAGTGAAGTAATGAAGGGCATCACCCGTAAGCTCAGCTACAAGGTCTCGGAGGTTATTGATCCAGGCTTGCCGCATCGGGGCAGTGATCTGTTTGTTTGCAACTTCGGCAGAAGATGCGATTTGGCGCTTTGCAATCCACAACGAAATCAGTGGCCCGAAAAAAACAGCAAGGGCCGCGACTATCAACGACAAGGTTGGGATGCTTATCGCTGCGAGGAGATCTTGCATTCCAAACCTCCATGTTTTGCTACAGGCAGGATTGTACATCTTGCAGTGCGGAGTAAGTTGTGAAACAACTTCCGGCGAGCCTTCACACGCGGGGCGAACTCTACCCCAGGTGCTCCAGATTCTGGATCGTGGAGAAACGTTCTGCTAAAATGCTCACAGAACTGATCATGCTCGTGCCAGTCCGAAGTACCAAAGCCGGAGAACGCGCCCCCTTGAGGTAATTAGAGATGCGAGAAGCATTTCCCGCCTACCGCGCTACTAGTGCAAGTGAGCTTAAAACTCTATGGTCCAAGGCTACTTTTTCCTTCGATGCGAACGTCTTGCTCGATCTGTACAAGTCCGAACCAGAAACCAATGAGCAATTCTTTTCGGTTCTAGAGAAGCTGAAGGATCGTATCTGGCTTTCGCACCAGGCGGCCCTGGAGTTCTATGATAATCGGGCTGGAGTAATATCACGCGCACGCAAGGAGCTAGCTAGCATAACTGAGATGTCAAAGACCGCCCCCCATTTTTTGAGGACGAAAGCCTCCAATAAAATCACGGAGATTCTAAGCGAAGAAAGCGAACACCTCCGGGACTTTCTCGACAACGATCCCATAGAGTCTCGTTTGAATAAACTTTTTTCGGGCAAGGTGGGTGAACCCTACAAGAACCTCCATGACAAATACATTGAGGCCGAACAGCGGTTCAGGCTAAAGGTTCCTCCTGGCTTTCGCGACGTGCCTGAAAAGCAGGACTACAAGAAGTACGGTGATGTGATCCTTTGGTTTCAGCTGCTCGACCATGGACATGACAGCAAGCATAGTCTGATCTTTGTCACCGGCGACTCAAAAACTGATTGGTGGCTCGTTGGAGAGCAGAAGAAAAAGTACGGTCCAAGACCTGAACTTGCTCAAGAACTGAAGGCATATGCCGGAGTGGAGTTCCATATGTACACTCCCAGCCAATTCATCAAACACGCGACCGAGTTCGCCTTCTTAAAAGTTAATGCTCCTTCCGCTAAACAGGCCGCACAGGATCTTCAGCGGATCGAGAAAGAGAAAGACAAACTTACAATCGGGGTGTTTGGACAACCGAGCCCCCCGTTCTTCATCAACGAAACGTATCCCAGGGCCGACGGCTCAGTTTTTGCCTACCCTACACTCATAAGTTCTGCTTCTCGGTTGGTTGACGCTCAGGGAAATCCACTTCTCACAGTCAGCGGCAGCGCCTTCTCTCCTCTCGCGGACCAGCCCATGTTCTTCCAAAGTGAGGACCGGCCCGTGTTCTTCAAGGGCAGTGTCCAGCCCGTGTTTTTCCAGAGCAGTCCTGCAACCGGTCCCGTTGCTGCGGGCGAGGCGGTTCCTGAGAAAAAGGCGGAGAAGAAAGAAGAAAAAAAACGGAAAAGAAGGAATAGCGGAAATGAAGGAATAAGCTGCCAGTAGCGACTTGCGGGGAAGGGCTGTCGGCGTTTTTACTATGGGTCACTGTGAACCATTAGGCGCGTAGGTTGTGAGGCAACTCCCGGCGAGCCTGTCTGAATTGGACCGTTTTGGACCGTAATCGGCTGTCAAGTGCACGCCAAATTGAGGTTTTTTTGGCTGAGCGCATCGTTCGCAACGATGCACTCTCCCAGCCTGCAACCGGCGAGCTATCAGGCATTCGTGGAAACACCGACAAGTTGCGCCAGCGTGAGCCAGTGCCGTGGATGAGGGCGGTAGCCTTCGCGAATCCGACCCGCGTACCAGCGGGAAACACCAATCTGTAATCGAATCACAGATGTGGAAATGTTCGCAAGCAGCGGCTGGATTCGTTGCGAGAACACTTCGCACGTAAGCCAAGCTGGTTGCCTGGATGCGTCCCATTCCGTGCACGCCTGTGCGTGCCGTCGCCGCGAAGCCACATGTTTGGCACGAGCTTCCGGACTGCGCGCTGCTACTCGCCCGATTCGCGCCGCGTTCACGAGGCGTTCGGTCGCGCTGGCAACTGCACAGTTAGCACAGTGGACGCTTCTGTCTTGGATCTGGTTCCCGCATCCGCCACAGATGTGTTCCGGCGTCGGTCTCTTTACTTCGGGTACGTTGCTGCCCTTGACTTCGCGCTTGTTCCGCTGAGTGAGGCGAGTGGCGATGAGTGGCCGAGCGAGCTTGGACGGAGACGCAGGTTTGGAGATGGAAGACGATAGCTTTTGCGCAACATATTCCGCTACCGGAGCCACAATCTTGCTCCATGTTTGCGAAGTTTGAGCAAGTTTGATTGCCAACATTGAAACCAACCGGCAGTTCCCATTGCGATCTTCCCAGAAGTGCGATTTGCAAAGAGGCTCGCTCTGAAGCCAATTGAGAACGAACGCGTCTACCTTGGGGCGACACACTTCCATCAGGTCGCAAGCGAGGGAATCCCTGTTCGCAGTATCCACATGTAGTACGCCGATACCTGGATCAAGGCCCATTGCAGCGGCGGAAATACGCGATTCGCTTTCCAAAAGTGCGTAGAGAAGATTGAGCAGGGCATTGTGCGGATTAGAAGCCAGGCGCGGGCTGTGGGTCAGGGGCGAGATGCGGGAGCCGAAGCGTTTCCAATGTTCGGGCACGCGGCGCTCATCTTTGCGCGGCCAGCGAATTGGCACATCACTCCAGGATTGCCAGTAGCAGCGTGCAGCTTGTGATTCGATTAGCCGCACTACATCGATGCTTTCCGCGTTCGGTAACTCGGCCCTGAATCGAGCGATCGCGTCCGCCGTCACAGAATCGTGCAGCATGTCGCGCACGAGTAGCTCCTGCCCGGCGAGCTTCTGGGAGATAAGTTCTCTGGAGATCTTGAGCGCCGTGCCATTGCCGAGTGCGAGCGCTTGCGCTCTGCGGAGCTTGGCATCCGACGGAGCGACCGGGCCAGTGACAGCGAGCACCTTGCCTCTGCGGTCAAGCATCACGAACGCGGCACCCTGATCCGCAAGCCAGCGGAGGGCCTCAAGCGTGACGAAACCGTCGCTCCCGATCATGACCAGCCTCTTTAGGCCATGATTTACACGGGGCAGGCGAATGGTGCGGCGCTCGTCAGCGATTCCATCGTGCAAGAGCAAATGGCCAGCGTTCACCTGGACGCGAATGCCGTAGCCGTTCAAAACGAGGACGCCCGATTTGCGGATCGAGGGTGAGTGCGGTAGGGTGTGCGAAGCTGCCATTGGAGTATCCTTCCGATGGTGGTCAGGGCTTGTCGGCTGCTGATAACAGTCGCCAGGCCCGTTTCTATTATCTCATTGTATATCAATGATATACAAGATATTTAGTCATTGTTGCTTCTATGCCTCGCTACCCGTCTTCCAATGAATCAGCATCCGTTCGGCTGGAACGGAATCTTTTCACTAAGCCCTGTTTTCTCGCGCGGTGCAGCCATAGCCGAAAAGCTTCCGGATCTTCGGGGACCTCTGCACCAGCGGCTTTAACCGCCTCGTAAAGCTCCACCTGAGTCAAGGGCTCTTTCTGGTGTTCGAGTATCGCATCTACCAGACCCGCCAGTCCGACGTTCACTCTGCCGGGTGATTCCTTCAGGTCCCCTCGGAGGGCAGATCCAAGCCATTCGAGGTTCCGTGCAATTGCGGTAATTACCTTAAACAGACTGGGTTTCTTCGTGCCTAGTTGCTTTTTCAGCCCTCCAGAGAACACGCGCCTTAACAAAATAATTCCGGATGCGACATAGCCATAGATTTCGAATCTCCTGTTTTGATCGGACTCAAGATACAGAAAAATGCTTTGATGCAATTCCAATTCGTCAGCACGAAGCATCGGGAACTTTTCACGCTCAAACAGTCCCAACCATTCCTCCTCGGTCAATTGGATGTCCGGAGTCGTGCGCAATAGAAAACGAAGGAATTCCGGATTTAGGTTGACCCTTCTTTGTGCGTCCAGCTCCGGATAGGCCGAAAGCACAACCTTCTGTTCCTTTACCCACCGTCTCAGCTCGCTTTGACCTAGGGTCGAAGGCTGCCTTATCCGCCCAAGTTTGGCACTAAGCTGCACAAACTTAAGACCTTGTTGACTGAGCTTTTCCTCCCAAGAATGTTTCATTTCGTCGCTTCTCCATGAAACTGACACCCGGACCGCTAAGAGATATTGTGCACTTCATCGGGGCGCATAGGAAAGGTGCCCGCGCCGCACCGAGGGATGATGGCCAAGCGCAATGCGATTCCGCGAAATAACCCTGCATCCAGGCTCTCCGGGCGCAGCTTCGCTGCCCGTGATCGTGCCTTACACGCGCTGGCGGATATGCGGCGTGGCGCTTTGCCGTCTGAAGCCGCACGCGACAATGGCGTAACCGTACGAACAATCAAAAAATATGTGGGCACGGCGCTCATGCAAGATCGTCCAGGCGGACGAATACGCGCTGCCAAAAGCGACCGCCTTGTTCGCTACGTGCAAATTCCAGGTCGGTTCGGCCCCGTTGAACTAAAAGTTTGCGGACTAAAACAGGCGAGTGACGCCTCAAAATACGATGCCGCCGTCAGCAGGTATCTAGGCGGTGATCTTAAGGCGCTCGCGCCTTGGCATGGGAAAAAGATCGGAGGCGTCGAACTAATAACAGCTGGGCCTGCTCTCAAAGACCTCGCTCAGAAAGAGTTACTGCCTCATTCGCTTTACCGGGCGCTCTCAGGCGGTGCGGCATGAAACGCAGGCGACCGCGAATTAAATGCCCGGAGTGTCCCGAGTATTGTTTCTGCGGAAGTACGAAGGACCTGGAGCAAAACCATCTGGGCGGGAACAATCACCTTCCTTGGCTCTTTTATCCGTTTTGCAAGCAGAATCACGCAGAGTTCCATGTTATGTGTCGGCGGGCCGGTGTCGATTTCCTCTACACGAAAAATAAGTCCATTCGGCTGATGCAGGCACTGAAAGCCATGTTGGTCGGCGTCTGGATGGTGGTGGACATGTTGGAAAAACACCTTAGAAGTCAATCGGAGGATCAATCATGAGCAATACAGCAGTCCATGACATTTTTCTTCGCGCTCTTGCGGTCGCAGCCGATCAGAAGAAGAACAAAGGCAGAGCCACTGACGACGATCCCAAGTGGCCGGATCACGCTCTCGTGTTTGATACCGAGACGCGAATCACAGCGGATCAATCGCTGACCTTCGGAGTATATCGGCTCTGTGCGCTAGTGAATGGCGGTTATGCAGTCACAGAAGAGGGAATCTTCTATGCTGACGATCTGCCCGCGAAAGATCGCAAGGTAATAGAAGACTACCTCCGTAATGCAGTTTCGGATGTGGCATCCTTTCCGCCACGATTCCCGCTGTTCTCCCGCTCCGATTTCATGAAAAGAGTGTTCTGGCCAGCGGTCAAGTACAACGGAGCGCTGGTAGTCGGGTTCAACCTGCCCTTCGACTTGGCGCGCCTAGCCTTGGATTGGAGCCGAGGCGACGAAGACGAATGGTCGTTTGTCATGTCGCGGTACGCCGACGGAGCGGAAAATAGAAATCGTCCGCGCATCACGATTCAACCGATTGATAGCAAGAAAGCATTCATCAAACTGGTGCCACCGTGGAAGCCTGACGAATGGAAAGACAAAGGTAACGTTCATTTTCTTGATCTGCGAACTCTGGGCTGGGCTCTATTCAACCGATCTTTTTCTCTCCGGACGCTATGCCAGGAACTTAAGACGGATCATCAGAAGACAGAGGACTATGAGCCGACGGGCAAGGTCACGCCTGAAGAAATTGAATACGCGCGGCAGGATATGCGCTGCACGGTAGACGCTCTCAATGCACTGAAGCAAAATTTCGACAAGCACCCGATTGGGCTCAAGCCCTACAACGCGTACTCCCCGGCATCTGTAGCGAAATCCTACCTGGAGCAAATGGGAATCGTCCGGCCAGCGGAGAAGTTCGCCGTCCCTGACGAAATACTCGGCATCGCCATGCAGAGCTACTATGGCGGTCGCTCCGAAACCCGTATACGCTGTGCGGACGTGCCCGTCGTCCCGGTGGATTTTACCAGCGAATATCCAAGCTGCTGCGCTCTCCTTGGTTTGTTCGATGTTCTGACGGCCAAGCGTGTGAGCTTTGACGATGTTACGGAGAATGTACGTAGATTCTTGAAAAGCGTCTCTCTTAAAGGCTGCTTTAAGCCTGCGATGTGGGGGCGGTGCCTGTTCTTTGCCCTCGTGCAGCCCGATAACGACATCCTGCCCGTGCGCACCGTGTACAACGAGGTCACCCAGAACATCGGGAACAACTATCTCAAGTCCGATACGCCGCTGTGGTTCGCTGGCCCAGACCTGATCGCATCCGTAATCCGAACCGGCAAAGTGCCGCGCGTTATCCGGGCGATCCGCATGGTCCCGCACGGCAAGCAAGCGGGAATGCGGAAAGTGAACCTTCGAGGCATGGTTGAGATCGATCCGTACAAGGACGATATTTTTCGCAAGGTAATCGAGCAACGCAAACTGCACAAATTGGACCAGGCGCTTTATTACTGGCTCAAGATTCTCGCAAATTCCATCTATGGCTTCTTCGTTGAATTGAATCCCGAAATCCAGACTACAGATGTGCCCGTCACGGTGTTTTCGGGGGAGAAGAAGTTTCCCGATGGTTCAGACGTGATCGAAAAACCGGGAGCGTGGTTTTTTCCACCGCTAGCGGCGCTCATAACGTCGGGCGGGCGTTTACTTCTCGCCATGGCCGAAGCGTGTGTGGAAAAGAAGAAAGGCACGTACTTATTCTGCGATACGGATTCCCTTGCAATTGTAGCGTCGAAGAAAGGCGGTCTGCTTCGCATTCCAGGCAGCAATGGCGTCAGGATACTTTCGTGGGTGGAAGCGAAGGCAATCGCTGACAAGTTCGCTGCACTGAATCCTTACAACGGCAAAATCGTCAAAGGCTCGATTCTGAATCCTGTGGATGCGAACTACGTTGACTCGGACCCCAAGAACCCACAGCGCCAGTTGTACGGGTACAGTATCGCCGCGAAGCGTTACGCGCTCTACGAAAAAACAGATAAGAACGACATCAAAATCGTTGACCCGAAGGCGCACGGCATCGGTTTTCTGTATCCGCCCGAGGACTCCCCAAAAGGCTGGAAAGAGGGCGTTCCGCTGTGGATTCACGAAATGTGGGACTACATCGTGCGGGGCGCTTTGAAACTGAAACGCAAAAAACCATCCTGGCTCAATATCCCGCAAATGATGCGCCTGACCATCACTACGTACAACGTTTTGGAAATGCTTGGGGAATGGGAAATCGCGCGCCCGTACAACTTTCTTCTCCTGCCGATGGTTGATCCCACGTTTGGCTACGCGTTTTCCCGGCGCGCGAACGAAAAGGTCCTGCTCGTATGCGAATTTTCATCCAACCAAGAACATTGGTTTGACACGAAATGCGTCAATATTCATAGTGGCAAGAAGTACAAGATGGTGGACTGCACCAAGGAAAACGATCCTCCGTACAATGTGGTTTTTCCCTCACAATTCGCGCGCCTCTTGATCGAATACCAGGAACATCCCGAGGCTAAAAGCCTTGCGCCCGATGGTGGGCCCTCCGTGGCAGGAACGCGCGGGCTGCTACAGCGTGCGCATATCATCGCCGGAGAGTTTCGCTATGTGGGCAAGGAAACGGATCGAAAGTGGGAGGAAGGCGATGACATAAGCGTACTGGAGTTCAAGGCCACTGAGTACGGAAGAGCGAAAAAAGTCGTTGCGGAAACTTCGATAGGGGACGAAATTCGCGCAATTGGCATAAGAAAAACGATGGAACTAACGAAAATGAGTCAGCACACGATAGAAAAACTGATTCGTGTGGAAGCCGTGAAACGCAAAACGTACGAACGCGTGATCAAAGCGATTCGCGATTACAAATGGCAGACGACGGTTTTAATCCAACACTTGAGGAAGAACATCAAGAATGGGCACCCGTGATCCGTCCTCGATTCGAGATCTATGAGATGGCGTCTATCCAATTCTCAACAGAGCCCGGCGGCTGAAATGGAACCGGCGTACTGGCCATCGCTTGGCGCACGCTAGTCAGGCCAAGGCGCGCGAGGATTCTTGTCAAGCTTAGCGGGTACGGATCTGCAACTACTCTTCCCTGGAACGTCAAGGTGACAAATGGAGTTGGGCCCAAAAAAGGGCCAGCCCCGGCCACTGCAAACTGAATCTCCGTTTGAGTAGCTTGGCCGTTTTGGTAGCCGTTTTGTAGGAGGATTCCGGTAGGTAGAGATTCTGTCAAATCAGTTGGGGAAAATAGATAGATGAGGGTTCCTATGACCGAATCCTGGACCGTAAGGTCGAGGACAGTGAGAATCTTATCCCATATTGTTAAAGTGTCTTTGATCGCTCCGGAGACAGCTGCGGAGACCTGCTGCTGAATCGCATTTATATCGTCCTGAGTCACGGTCGGGTTCTTAATGCCTAGAGTAGGAATCAGAGCATCAAGTGCCTGCTGAAGTGAACTGTTGAGAGCCTGGTGACCCTGCGCCACCGCGTCGCTAGGGGTGTCATTTTGTGCCATGAGGATCACCACGCATCCAAGGGCACCTGGGACCGTCGTAGCGAAGTTTTGAACCGGAATAGGGGTCAGCACTGTACGAAAATATCCATTTGCGGCTGGGATGGAGACAAGGTTCGAATCACCGGTTCCCGCAAGGTCGCCGTGGTCACCGGGTGTTCCGACCACTGTGGCCGTTCCTTGCGCGTTAAAGCTTTCGTTAATTCTTACCGTGTCGCCGTCGACTTTAAAGAATACCGTCCAGAGATACATGCCAAACGCCACGTTTGGGCTGCCCGATGCGCCGCCGATTTGTTGAACCACCCAAGAAATGGCGTCGAGAGTGATCTGCGTCCGAATTCGTGGTACGTTCACGCGTTAGCCCCTCCAAAAGGAAGTCGCACGTTGTCGAATCCGCAAGCCTTGTTAGATCCCTGACAAGAGCTTCGCCTGTCGATTGGCCTGCCACTATTCGTGTGTTTCGCCATCTACACCGTCGCTGGTGCCGTTGTCGTAACATTGTTGGAAACGCCAGGACCTGGCGAGTAGCTTCCGACGTTGTCGTTTGCCGCGACGACAGCAATTGTTTCTCCGGCCAGCACGTAGGCTACTTTCCCGCCTACGAATTGTGCCTGCTTGAAGCCTTGAGGCAAAATGATGACTGAAAAGGAGCCGTTCGGGTCGGAAGTTGTCTGGGTATATTGGTTACGACTGTCCTGCGTGTTATTCGGGGCGAGATTTGGAGTGGTGATACTGCCTTGCACGGTCGCCTGAATGTGGACGGGCTGGCTCTTATTAAAGTATTTTCCAGACACCGTTACCTTATCATCAGACGCGATGTTAGCCGTAATTGTCGGCGGGGACCCTGCGCCGCCACCCCCAGGTGGAGGAGTTGCTTCGAAAGAGAAGGACGCTGAAGGCCCGGTACCGTAGTTATTAGAACCTGCCACATACCACGTATAATCGCCACCGTATTTAAATCTCTTCTCGACGGGGGGCACGCCCAGCGTCTTAACCGTGCCACCGGCAATCAGGGCTCCAGAAGCGTCCAATACCTTCCATTGCCAGCTTGTTGCCTGAAGCGGGCTGCCGTGCCCAGAATCCTCCCAAGTAAGGCCGTAGTCGAGTGTCCCTGGCGCTGGACCCTGAAGCGCCAATTGTTCGGGTGCTAGGGGCAGCCCGAGCACGGTTAGAAGACTCCAGGCAGAGATCGGCGGCGGCGGCGGCCACTTTTTCCCCGCTTTCTGGGCCAGACCCCCGATGCTGTTGACACCATTCCACTTGGCGAACCAAAGCAACCCGACGCTACTCACGGTGCCCCCGTTCGAAACACCATTGGTCGAAACACCATCGCTGACGGAAACCGCTCACTGCGATAAAGGTGAAAGTCAGCGATTCATTGCAGAGCGACAAGAATCGGGATCAAGTCCTGACCCGCGTCCAGCGGTCGCAACGCCTTCCCGATGACTGCACCGAATGCCTTCGTCGGGTCCAGAACTCGCATGGCATGGCCCGGTGTCGGAGATGTTGTAAGCAGGTCGCCGACCTCTATCGGCGCGTACCGTGCATCAGCCTTGCAAAACACTTTGCCTACCAAGGCTAGCGGCATCCGTTCCTGCGTGGAATGGCACCTACCAAGGATCAGGCCCGGCCTATATTCTCCAGCTCCAGAAATTACACCCGCTACCTTTCGGTCATAGGACTCCTGGCACGCTTGCAGGTCGCCACTATCAGTCAATACCATCACGGTGCCGGGGTCGATCTGCGTTGACGGCACGATGTCGAAGTCCTCCGCGCAATCCGAGCCGAGAACGACATCGACTTTTGCGTACACAGTGCCTGCGCAATGATGGTCTCCGCTGACTGTGAGAGTACCGGCGACGGCAACGTTTCCAGTCAAGCTTGCTGCTATGCCGCCTGGGGCCGTGTTTTCCGCATCAAGTGCTGGTGTGTTAGCGTCTCCAGAAAAACAAGCTATGGGGGGATTGGCGGCTGGGGGAATTGGTGGGTGGGGGATTGGGGGTTCACTGAATGACATACGGCCTCCTCAGTAATGGAACGAGAACCCTACACGCATGTGAGAAGTCGCAGCTACGTCGAGGCCGGTCTACCCGATCTTGCCGGCTGCCTTCTATCGTCACAGCCTTGACGCTACGAACTGTATAGTAGGCGGATGCTAAACGCAAGTCGCACCGTGCAGCATCGAACTTCGGGCTGGTGGGCATTGACCCAGTTGCGAGGCAGCCCCGCTCCCGCCCCACTCCCGCGCCCCCGCCCCGCCCCGCCGCGTCCCTGGTTGCCCACGCCGCTCGCGCGCGCCCCGGCCCCCAACTATTATTAATTAGTAACGTGTAGCACTTTTGCCGTCGCCATACACTACCCCCGACGTGCTTTGACCCCACTTTTCTTGCACCTGTGAGATCGACCGTCCGAACTCGCTTTCTAAGCGAAACCTAGTCCACCTTGGCTGCGTGATGCTCTCAGGTAGCACATTGTGCCCTCCATGTCGGAGCGCCAAAGCCATTGCCGAACTGCACGCAGATCGCCGCCAGCCCGGAGTAATCGTGGGGCCAATGTCGCGGATCCAAGAACGTCAGGCCCAGGCCGCATCCCATCACTCCGTGTCGGAACATGCGTACGGTTTGACCATCGCTCGGTTGCCCAGTGGCTCCGCAACTAGGACTCAGAGCCAAGGATTGTGTACTGGGCAGTATTCATTGCGGCGGAGTCTCATGATGAACCTCCAGTCTGGCGCAATCACTGTTGAACGATGGTCCAGAGATGCTCGTCGAAACCGGAAAGCGCTGCCGGCTTGCTAAGAAAGAACCGGCTCCCCGCAGCAACTCTCTATTTAAATCGGGAGCGGGGAGTGCACCTCAATTCGGTCTGATCAGCGGCGGAATTGCGGGTTGACGCCGGGCAGCGGAAGTCGGCGTATCGCGGGGAGACGGCGAGCAATCCACGGGAGGCGGACGGCATGTGTGTACCTCAACTCCTTATAGATCCGCGAAGCAGGTTGCGCTGTCTTCTCACAGTGCGATCCAATTTCAAACGCGCTCTTCATCAAATTCATCCCAAAGAGCTAAGCTTGAATCAGCATCGTCCAATTGTCAGCATCGGGCACCGGAGAAAGGTTGGTCGTGGGCAGCACCTTTGTCGTTCTTTGGGTCTTGTTCTTAAGCTATGTCGCAGTCGGCCCGGGGTGCTTTCCGGCCCGCGCCGACGATCTCAAACCGCGGGTGATCGTATTTGTCCATGGCATTCATGGCGCTCGTGACACGTGGCGTGCATCGAACGGAGCCTATTGGCCGCAACTCATTCAGACCGATTCCCATTTCCAAAAGTCCGATGTCGTGGTCGCCGAATATCCAACGCCCTCGCGCCACGGACAGCTATCGACGGTCCAACTCTCTGAGATTCTCTGGCAGGGACTGAAGCGGCAAGGAGTCTGGGAGCACAGAGAAGTTGTGTTCATTGCCCACAGTCTGGGAGGAATCCTCACCGAGGAAATGCTGCTCACGCATCCCGCCGACGCCGTACACGTCCCGTTCATTGTTTCCTACGCCACCCCGCATCAGGGATCGTTTGTCGCTAACCTGGCAAAAATTTACGATAGCGATCCTCTCCTCACCGATCTTCGGGAAAGTAACGACAACAGCTTTTTGATGGACCTCGAAGAGCGCTGGAGAAGCACCCAATTCGTGTCCCGGATCCATCGTTTTTGCGCCTGCGAGACGCTCGACACCGCCGCCGGAGCCGGCGTCGGTAAATACCTGCGTGCCCACTCGCGAGTCGTCACCTATTACAGCGCGACTTACGGGTGCGACGTGGATACGCCGCCGCAGAGAATCGCCGCCGACCACCTCGATATCGTGAAGCCCGCCAACCGCTCGGCCGCTCCCTACACGTTCTTCGCCCAGGTCTACCGCGACCACCCCATCATCGACGTGGTCGAATCGGTTCGAGACAACAAACTGTCCGGCCTGAGTGTCGCTTGCAACCGCACGAATTCCTCCGATGACCTGCAAGTTCCGATCGCGCTCGATCCTTCGCTGCATGAGCAACTCCTGTCCGCCACCGCCGAATTCGTCGATACGGATAAGACCCGCGACCCAGTCCCGCCGGAAGTGAAGAAGATTGATCCGGCCGGAATCGCGCACATTTTCTACTCGTTCAAAGGACAAGGAAGAGGCCTGCTGCTGGGATGCCCTGTCGGACATGCGTCGATTCTGGTGCATTTCAAAATCCGGAGCGAGGTACCCGTCAGGGAGTGAGTTTCCCAGTCAGGCTGTCAATTGAACGTGCAGTGTGGTCCCCAAGAACCTGCCCAGAGAAAGCCGAGATGACCCCACCGCCCAAAAGGTATTCCTTTCGCGCGGGTCGAAACTGAAGAAACTGAGCGTTCAGAATCAGCGGGTTCCAGACTCGCCCGCCGCTACCTTTTCACGCAGGTGTCCCCAAGCTGGAGCGGGCTAGAAGGGGATACCCAAGGCTAGGCGAGGGACCAACCGTACCGGGGTCAGCCAGCGCAGCAAGCGAGCGTCTGGCGGATCGCGCATCACGCTACTGCCCGCCAGAGAGAATCGCATCAGTGCAAGAAACCCGGAATCATCTGGTGTGCAAGAACGAAGAGTCTTGCGCAATTTGTCGTAGATGGCGCAATGGATAGCCAATCCATGACGCACAGAGAACCAGGTAATGCTGGATGCCAATTCTGAGAACGGGTACAGCCAGATCGGCATCCAGAAATGTGACAATTTCAATGGACTTTTCCGAGAATCTACAGCTTGGCTAAGAAAATCCCGGGGATTCTCCCCTCTATCCCACAGACCAAGAGTTTAAGTCTGTTGATCCGGAGCAATACGGCTCTAGTTTCACCTGCGCCTCCGTCTTTATCTTAGATCTCCAGTTCGACCACTTACTGCACAAATCTGAACTGTGCGCTCTCACTCTCTGCAAACTGCCTTGTCGTCATCGACTGTCGCCTCTTCCTTCCGCCAGCAGAAAGCCTCCACGTCGAGCCCACCATTGCAGCAGCAGATGGGTGGGAAAGTACACGAGCAGCGGGACCACGACCAGGTATCCCAGCAAGTAAAGCAGGCCGGGCACAGTGTGTTGCTCGTGGAAGAAGGGGCCCCGCGCCCAGTTCACGTCGAACCGCGGACGCCAGAAATAATTGACGGGAACCACCACCCAGGCGGTCAGCGTCTGGCAGAGCCAGCCTCGGCGGTCGTAACCCAGGCGCCAGATGGCCCACAGCAGCAGCGGTGGGGTGACCACGTGAAACAAGCTGAGCAGGCGAATCAATAAAGGCAAGTTGGGATCGAACATGTATTCCGTGCCGCCAAAGATGTGCGAGCCCGTACTGAACGCCCCGGCCAAGTCGATGGTGTACAGGGTCTGGAAGAGCAGCAACCCGGTCGCCTGCCAGGAGAAAATCAGAGGACTCTCCAACCACAGTGCGAGCAGGAGGAAGATGTTGCCGAGATCGCAGAAGAACAGGAAGTTTTGCAGGCCGTATTGCTGCCAGTAGAACGGGGCCCATGCGATTACCCAGACGGTCCAGCCGATCTTGAGCCAGAGCGGCACCTTCATGGCCGCCATTGTAGTTCGACCGGGCGTCCCTAACTGTGGCGCGGTGATGAATCTTGCCCCAAACCGCCAGGGCCTTCTCTATTTGTGTTGCTCTCAGTGCGTCCGCCATCGGCGGATAAAACAAAATGATACATACACAAGCGTCCCGCGAAGGAACGGGAAGGACTGGCGTGCTGATGCTGAAAATGGGTCAGCCAGATCGCAAACCAGAAAACGTGACAAAATCGCAGGAAAATTCTAAGCAACTACAGCTTAGCAAAATGCAAAAGGAATCCGAAAATGCACAGTCAACCAGTCAACCCGTCACTCTTAACTGTCGAGTCAGTCCTCCGGCTCGTTCACATTCCACAGGAGCGCAGCGAGAATGCGCGGGCCGTCACCGCCCACAGCCAAGGTCTCCCGCTGAGCGTATATTCTTGGAGACGAAAGAGAGCGGCAATGGGCTCGGACAATATTTTCGATCAAGTCGAAGCGTTAATTGCGAGCGACGAGAGGCAGCAGCTCCCGGAATCTGCGGATGTAATTCTAAAGGCTATCGCCAAGCTGCCATGAGCCGGTGCCTTTGTATGGTTAGATACGGAGTACCACAGTAGTTGCCTTCAAGTCGCAGAATGCATGACACCCAAAGTGTTCAGGACTAGGCGGATCACGGTGGATTCAGGGTTACTGACGCAATCGCCATGCCGCTATTGAGGAACAGCAAGCTTCGAAACCGCCTGCTCTACATAATCCCCGACCGCTTTTTGCTGTGCCGTACCGCTACCTCGGCAATTTACGTGGGCGAGGACCTGACACTCGACGCCGTAGGGCATAAAAATCAGGTTGTATTTTTTCCCACCGATTTGTAGTTTGAAGTCGGCATATCCAGCGACATTGTGCTGAACGGATTCTTGAGGCACAACACCAGCAGGAGCACTCTCGAAAATTGTCCTTCCGTCGCTAAGAAATCGGATAGCCGCTTTTCCGACCTCAAGCGTGCCAACCTGGCATTGCGAGATTCCGTGTGCAAGACAGACGGGCAGAGCGAGCGGACGGTTAAGTTTCAGCGCTTGGTCCCACGCGCTACCAAAATCACTGAAATTGCCAGAGGCCAATCTGGCATTACCCGTCCACAGCCAAGCAAGGCCTGTCCGGTCTTCCTTCGCGGCCGCCTGAAAGTCGGTCAGAGCCTGATCCCAAGCCGACGATCTGAATGCTTCTTGGCCACTCCGCATCAGGCCTTCGAAACTCTCGTTACGAACTACTCCGCTGCTGGAAGTCTCTCCTGATGGAGCAGTCGCGGAATTGAGAGCAAGATAGAAGACAGCTTCTTGGTCGGAGCTTCCTTTGTAATTCAGGATCAGGTTAGGATGCAATCCGTTCCGGTAGTACAGAGCGTAACGGCCCGGCTGCATATTGCCCAGGGGCGATAGGCGAAACATGCCAGCTCTCCCGGGAACCGGCTCAGTCCGCAGCGGGATTTCTGTTCCTCTGGGGCCCCAGAGGTTCACTTGGAGAGGTTGATTTCTGGCCACCCCATAGATATTTCTAAACTGGTCGAACTGACCGCTATTTGTAATCTGCGCAATATCAAACTCCTCCGCCTGCATTGAACTGACTAGCTCAAGCTTAACGAGGTGCAGCGCAGAGGTGTCGATGTTCTGTTGGTACGCCAAGAATAGGGGACTCGGGCTACTCAAAGCCCTTGGGCTCGCGTCCTCGCCGAAGCCGTCGACAGCAAAATTGGCACCGATCGAAGTGTTTTGAAGACCAGCAACGACCCGGACCGGCGAAGGCGCTAGGGAATCGAACCCAGTCCCGTTAAGGACGTAGTAGCCGTAGCTGCTGGGTAGGGTGGCCTCTGCGCTTGGCTGGGCGCTTGCGGTAGGGCTCCCCGCTTCCGCCATTGCGGCAAGTATCGCACCGCTGACGCCACTCGTTTTTAGCTTGATCAGTGCGTCTGCGGATGTGTCAAATTCGCAGCGCGACGAACGGATCTTGGCAATGATGACCGCGTCGCCCAGACCCGCCGAGGCCATTTTAACAATATCAAGATTTGTAAGTGCCCCCGCCGGCGGTTGCTGAGCTCCGAGCGAAAGGAACGACACGTTGACTACTGTGGCTAGTATGATTCCCAGTACCGCCGCGCGGCAAGAGCGTACCGTCAGCATCGACTGTCTCCTTGTGAAGACACTAACGAACCAGCGTCCTGTAAATGACCCATCAAATTAACGCACTGTGCACTTTTCGTCAACGAAAGTGATACTCGGGTAGTGCCTCAGTTTGAATTTTCATAGCCTAGATAACTGAGGCACTGCCGATACTCGTGTTCCCATACAGACTAGTGGTCAATGGCCTGCGCAATGCTGGCTGTGATGGACATCACTGGTGCGTGCGCTGACGGGTCGGCGGTGTCGGTCTGCGCGGATGTCGGCGGCATAGGATTCCGAGACTTCGAGCGTCGAAGAGATTGCAGAGATCATTGCGATCTATCCTATAGCGTCGGCTTCAGTTTCGCCGCGCTCTCAAGAAATTTGTCGAAGGATCCATGCGCCTGAGAAAGCGCTTCGGCTATTAACCGGAGAGACATCCCTAGGCGGTATTTCTCGTCACTGCCAGGACCGCGAGTCGCTGATTCGAGTACACCGACTCGTAAAAGGCGAGGCATCAGGTGGCCTAGGAAATGGTTGGCATTACCGCCGAGGCGGAGACGAAACGTTCCTTCGTGCACCACCGTAGTTCTATGGAAGGTCTGAAGCGCTTTTTCCGTAATTTTTAAGTCGCGGTCTAAGTCGGCGTCTTTTTCTGTAGGAATGAGCTCCAGCTGTACATCGAAAGTGAAACCGGCTCGCACCACCCAAACGGCAATTTGATTGGGGTCGTAATAATCCGTAACTTCTTCTCCGCGCGCCATCGTCAAGGAGTGAATTCGCGTACTTCGCGACAAGTTGCATGAATCGATTTTCGTTGTGTCTTGGTGTATTTCAAGATGCTCAAACTCGCAATCCACAAAAAAGCAGTTGGAAATGGTAGCGTGCTCCAATGACGTGGGTCTGAAATAGCAGTTCTTGAATGTCACTTCAGCGATAGACCTTCCTCGAAGCCCTTCTGTCGGGAAGACCAACCCTGATACTTCGAGTCGCAAAGAACGCGGGCATTCAAGTAAGGGTGCAGTAATTGCGCCTCCATTTTCCTTCACGAAAGTAGATGAGCTTTCAAACATCCCGACGCGTAATGCTAGAGTTATTAGCGGTCCGACATCCTTGCATCCGTCGCTTACTTTATGAACGGCAGAGTCGATCGCTAATGGCGGTATCACGTCCACACGAAAGAGTTTTCGTACGTCTGGTTCACTTCCCGACCGTAGATGGTCCGCCAGCTGTTCACCTAAAAAAAACTCCCGGAAATCGTCATGATCAAACGCAAATTCCTTCTTGAATTGTCCGACACTAACAATCAACGCATGCTGCTTCAGGCGCTCTTTTACCTGTCGACTGACGACCGGCGAGTGTCCTTTAGATTCACAGAATAGCTCGGCAAGCGAATCCAGCATTTGATCGTTTAAAGCTGAGGTTCTACTGATCCACATTTCCTCTGCCACGAAGCTCAGTAGTTCATGATGCTCCCGGACGGAAAGGAGCGGTCTAGGTGGATCGCCATATTTATCAATCCATTTTTCTAGAGCTTCCCTCTCAATCAATTTATCAACAAGCCACCGAAAGAACGACTTGGCATGAGGTCGCAAGCTTTCCACGTCGGGATCTGCATCACCCTCCGCAAGTTCTACAAGCCGCCGAACAAGCACGGGACGTGTCACTAGAGGATGAGTCGGGCCAACCATCGCGGTGACCGCACTGTAGAGATGGTCCGCTTTGCGAACCCCACTGAGTTCTGCAAAGCGGATAAACTCTTCTCGTGTCCAACGATGAAGGCTAACCCTGCCGAAAGAGACGTCGACATTGGGTAGCGCATCCATTAGCCGCGCTTGAGTCTGCAGGTTTCGGTATTCAAAGTATGCTTTTCTGGCGGCAATCAGGAGCGTTCCTTCGCCGCGCAGCTGACCGATCAGCGTTCCCAGACTTGAGACTGCGTCGCCTTCTGAAGTTTCGACAAAGATCTCCTCGAACCCGTCCAGGGCTGGTACTAGCACGCCCATTCGTACGAGTTGCAGAAACCCATCGAAGTACAGACGCTGAAACCGAAGTTGATTCATAAGGGCCGCGACAACTACGTCGTCAAACCTAAGAAATGGTCGGCCTCCTAAACCAATTGGGACCAATAGCCAATCTGATTGTCGGTTACGAAAGCGCAGGGCCTGTCCTCGGGCTAGCTGATTTATTAAAGTCGTTTTTCCCTCGCCCGCATCTGAAGTCAAGTACAAAACCGAGCATGTGCCGCCGGGTCGGCGAGTGAGGAACTCGGCCACCGTCGAAACTGCGTTGTTAACCTCAACGGATTCCTCTTTGGGAGCGCGGTTGAGTTCGTCAAGAAAGCTACCTCTGGGAATGACAAACGTTGAATTCTCCGGGATGCTCGAAATGATGCGGTCGGCCAGCAGGGGGAGCATCGCCACCCGTTGCATGACCCAGTCTTCAGCTCTGCTCTCTTTGCCATCCTCTCGAACGTATAGCGATCCGTGATGTTGCGAGAGCTGAGCGTTGATCACATCCGAACCGAACTGAAGCAGCATCTCGCCGCCTTTTTCAATGTGGAAGTGATCATTTGAATCCAAGAACGATGTCACGACTTCCTTGAAGCGAAATGTGTCCATTCTTACAACTCCAATGACGTGTAACTGCCGGGAACATTTTTTCTGTATGGCAATGATTGTTTGGGCCCGTGGGTTTGCAGATGCAGGACGTGAGCTTGTGTCTGCATTGCTTGAATAATGCCAGGCCACATATCGTCGTCAGAGCTCACGATTGCGACTGCCTTCTCACCCTGATTTGTGAGGTGCAGCAGATCCGCCACTATCATTGTGTCGATAAGTTTCTGTTCGGTACTCTTTAACACCATCGCAGGAATCTTATTGCATCCCGGTTTCGGACATGTTCCGGCGTTAAGGAAACTGGCCATATGGTCGAGAGGGCACTGTGGGTTCGCACATCCGATGGTCGCGGCCGAGTGACATTGGAGCTGCTTTTCGAAAGGAACCGTTCGTACGGTGTTCTCCAAGAGTTTGCGGGGCAAACTCTCCAATGACTGAGCAAGTACGGCGTGCCACCTGATCGATACGGGTGGATCGATGTGCGACGACCTAATGATTCGCGGAAATGAAGCTCCGAGTTCAGCGTTTAAGAGTTGCGCGCGTCTCGTCGAAGACCAATTCTCATTCCAGCCACCATATAAGCGGAAATCAAAGCTGCTACACAAAGGAACCGCTCGTAGTATTTGCGTGGATATCCGATCGGCTAAATACAAGACACCAAAATTTCGATATGCAAGCGGAATGTTATCGTAGTCAACTAGAACCTTCATCTTCAAGGTGGACGGTGAAGCAGCCAGCGCTTTTTACCTACCCAGTATAGTCGGGTTCACCTCACTTTATTCATAACTTTAAAGGTCTAGTCCTGCACGCGGAGCGTCTTGCCGTGTGACGATTCAGGCCGACGAGCCTGTGGCGAAGATAACTCTGCACTTCGGGCAACGCACTTGAGTCGTACTGATTCGGCGCACTTCCGCCGGTGGAATCTGGTATCCGCACTGAGGGCAGGGCGTGGCCAGTGACGCATTCACTTTTCGAGATCAATCTTTTTCCGCGCGGGCATTCGGAATTCTATTTTTCCACCACCTGCTTCACCGCCCTCGACGTACTGCCCGCGAAGGCCGAGTCCCGCCAATGCCTAATTAACCGTCTGTATCAGCGAAGCCGAACCACCGATAAAGCTGGTGCTGCCGTTGTATGTCGCCGTGATGCTGTGCGTGCCTGAGGTTAGCGTCGAGGTCGTGAAGTCTGCCGCCCCTCCGCTCAGGGTCACAGTCTTCAGGAGCGTCGTGCCATCGTAGAAAGAAACCTTCCCGGTGACCGTGCCGCTGAACTGTGGCGTCACGCTCGCCGTAAAGGTCACGGACTGCCCAGAGTTTGACGGATTCAGCGACGAAACCAAAGTCGTCGTAGTCGTGGCCTTGTCCACCGCCTGCTTCAGCACCTTCGACGTGCTGCCGAAGAAGTTCGAGTCCGCGCTGTACACTGCTGTGATCACGTTGGTACCCACCGTCAGTGCCGAGGTCGTGAAGCTAGCCGAGCCCCCACTCAACGTCCCCGTTCCCAGTGATGTTTTGCCTTTCATAAACGAGACGGTTTCCCCATCCGGCGGCGCACCGACGCTGGAAGTGACCACCGCGGTAAAAGTCACCGCCAGCCCATAGGTGGACGGATTCAATGAAGACGAGAGTGTGATTGTCGTATCTGCGGCAATAAAGATCTTAGCCACGAAAGCGTCAGCGCTGCCACCATTGGCTGGCTGCAAAGGATTCATCGTCGGAAAGTTAGTTGAGGTGGAGTTTCCGGTGACATAAGCGTTGCCCGTGCTGTCCACAGCGATGCTGGAGCCACCGTCGGCCCCGCTGCCACCAAAGTAGGTGGAGTAAACCAACGCCGATCCCGCGGGATTGATCTTGGTCACCAACGCGTCAACGTCGCCGCCGTTGACTGGCTGCAATGCGTTCTTGGTCGGAAAGTTGGTTGAGATAGTTTGGCCGGTGACGTAAGCACTGCCTGCTCTGTCGACGGCGATGCCAAGGCTATAATCAGTGCTCCTGCCGCCCAGGTAGGTGCAGTAAATGAACGCCGATCCCGAGGAGTTGAGCTTGGCCACGAAGGCATCGCTATGACCGTGGTTGATCGGTTGCAGTGCATTTTTGTTCGGAAAGTTGGTCGAGTAGGTAGATCCGGTGACGTAAGCGTTGCCCGCGCTGTCTACTGCGATGCCGGAACCCCAGTCCCCCTGGCGACCACCAAGATATGTGGAGTAAACCAACGCCGATCCCGAGGAGTTGAGCTTAGACACGAAGGCATCACCATTGCCGCCGTAGGTTGATTGCAGAGCATTCATCGTCGGAAAGTTAGTTGAGGTGGAGTTCCCGGTGACATAAGCGTTGCCCGTGCTGTCCACAGCGATGCCGGAGCCTCCGTCGCTTCCGCTGCCACCAAGGTAGGTGGAGTAAACCAACGCCGATCCCACGGGGTTGATCTTGCTCACGAAGGCGTCGTCGTAACCGCCGCCGTAGGTTGGCTGCAAGGGGTTCATCGTCGGGAAATCGGTTGACCCTGTAGAACCGGTGACGTAAGCGTTGCCTGCGCCGTCTACGGCGATGCCATAGGCCGCGTCCCAATCGCTACCACCAAGATAGGTGGAGTAAACCAAGGCCGACCCGGTGGTGTTGATCTTGGTCACGAAAGCGTCCCAATTGCCACCACTGTAGGTTGGCTGCAAGGGGTTCATCGTCGGAAAGTCGGTTGAGGTGGTATAGCCGGTGACGTAGGTATTGCCCGCGTCGTCCACAGCGATGCCAAAGCTGTAGTCATCCGAGCTGCCGCCCAGATACGTCGAGTAGATCAAAGCTGAACCGGTTGCGTTGATCTTAGCCACGAAAGCGTCAACGCTGCCACCATTGGCTGGCTGCAAGGGATTCATCGTCGGAAAGTCGGTTGAGGCAGTGCTTCCGGTGACATAAGCGTTGCCCGTGCTGTCCACATCGATGCTGGAGCCATAGTCAACACCGCTGCCGCCCAGATACGTCGAGTAAATGATTGGATCGATGTACAGCGGCCTGCTTGCGTCATACTTCGCCAGCTCAAACTTGACGTGGTGTTTATCTGTGATCGCATAATACGCCGCGATCTCCCGCCGCGCCCCATCTTTTTCCTGATACGCAACCGGCTTGTGCCAGCGAATTCTACCTTCGCCCGGCTTCATACGTAGCACTAACTCGCCGTGCGCATCCCGCAGAATCCGTTTCGCTCCGCGAACGTCGAACGCGATTCGATGCGGGTCCGCTCCCGGCGCCACGATGAAGTCATACTCCAGTTGCCGCTGGTTGCCGTAGTAAACCAAGTCGATGCCCGAATAAATCCCCTCGTACTTCACCTTCGCGTAAGTCGCAACATTCGTCCGCCACTTCGCCGGATCATTCCCGATGAAATAGTTGCTAGTCCCCGCCAGTTCATCCACGCCAGTAACTTTGGCCGCAGGATTGGCATTGCGGAGCTTCATCCGCAGCACGCCACCGGACTTGGGCGCAGCCGTACTGGGCGGCAACGTGTGATCGGTGCCCGTGATTTTCTTCGCCTTGGTGTTCGTCTTGCTCCCGCTCAACGCCAGCACCGCTTCATCCCCGGTGAGGAACAGCGTGTATCCGCTCGTGCGCGACAGAAATTTCACCCGCGCATCGGTCTGCCCGTGATTTGCCTCAAAGCTCAGTGGCAATTTGCCGTAGCTGTCGAGCATCTTGGTTTGAGCCTTCGGGTCGGCCTGCGATGCACTGATTGGAGGCACAACTCTCGCGCTCTGATTGATCGAAGAAACAGGATTCGATTGAGACAACAACAAAGTGGTGGTCAAACAAAAAAACAGGCTGATGAAATAAGCGCGCTTCATAGGATCTCCTTCCGTCGCATCTGGATATCGGTCAGAAACAGGCCCAGCTCGGCTAGCGATTAGGGGAAGAGAATTTCGCGGCAGTCGAGAACGGGAGAATTGTCCTCCCATGCAGGCTAGTGGTCAATGGCCTGCGCAATGCTGGGTGGGGGTTTGGACTAGGCACAGGCTGAATTGCAGGATTGGCGGCCTGCAGTGCTGGAACTGCGTCAGCAGCGAAAGACCGCCCAGAATTGTTGTACTGCGGGAGTGCGGATGCTGCATCACGGGATCGGCATTCAGCCGCCTCTATATGAGTTACGTCAGGCGACAGCTGGATTGCCAGTAGGCAGTTCCTCTATAGGAGTTTGAAATTTGCGGTCAGTGGAGAAATGGATCAGCGGGAAAGAATGGCCGCAGCGTGACCAACTGCATTGAGTGCCCGACCGAAACGCACTAAACTTTCACCGTTGGCCTGCGGACATAAGCTACCATCAGTCAGGTCGGCAATTTGTGGATGCAGGCTCCTGTCGTCAGGAAAATATGCCGCAGACAACAGATTCGGGAAACGCTGACAAAGACTGCTCGCTCACAACGGCCGAAAGCCTCGCAACAAGCGTCAAGCAGGGCGAGTGGGGCGAGCGCGTAATAGTGCTGCGGCCTTTTGACGAGTTCTGGGAAAAGATGGAATCGGCAACGCTGGCGATGTTCGCTCCACGGGGAAGCGGGGACTTACTCACAGAGGAGGAAGCGAGGAAAGCCAAGCGGTTGATAGCCCGCCTCCGTATACCAGTGGCGGAACTTCGGGGTGCTCTGTATGAAATCGCGAAGTGGATGATCGAGAAAAGGAACGGCCTTGCAACGTCAGCTGTCGCCATTCCCAAAATTCGCCGATTCAGACAATTCTGCGATAGCAGCTTAAATAGAGTTCGAGAAGGCAAAAAGTGTCTCTCCGTCGCAAGCGAGATCTGCACTGCGGAACTAGTCCCTTTGATGAATGGAGACATTCCGGAGTTTGCCCGAGCGTTCGGCGCCGTGGAGAAGCTCGAGAAGCGTCTGTCTAGAATACGGGACTGCATCGCGGCAATGATCCCGCCAAAAGAGAGGAAGACACCCAAGGAGCAGAAACTTGCACAAGAGTCGGCTTGGGAATTAACGCATGAACTGGCGGCACTCATGAAACCAATTCGAGCGCTCGACTACGCCGTGGTCTACCTCATCGAGCGCGAGCTGACGAAGTTCAACCGATTAGATCGTGTCGACATCCGTTCGCACTTGATCGATCGGTTCATGGCTCGCTTTTTCTATGTCGCAAACAATCGCGATCAAGATCAAGCACCACCCCGACCTCCTTCCAAAGGCAATGTCAAACTGATGCGTAGCCATCTGCGAACGGGTGAGCACCAAGTTCCCAAGTGGCTTTCAGACGCGTTTCCCCCTCCCACTGGTTACAAAACGAGCAAAATTTCCCGCAAAAACTAGGCAAAACGTACTATCGCCACCTTCATCGTTTGTACTCCAATGGAGTCAGAGTTGATGTCACTGGTCGTGCAGAAGTATTGACGACTGGCTGACAGCGCCCGTGGGGGGCAAACCGAGGCCGAGGTGATCGGCACAACGGCAATCTATGTCGAAGAGGAGAAGAGTATGAGCGGACGACCGAAACGAGCGGAGATTCTTCAGAAGTACGGGCACGCTGGCGAGCATCTACCAGGCACGTTGCTTGAGGCGTTGGATCACGACGAAGAATGGTGGCACAACATTGAAATTGACTTTCACCGCGATCGCCACAATCTCTGGTGGAGCCGACTGTCGTACAAGAAGCGGGCTGAGTGGCTACTTGGCCAATTGTGGAACTGCACTGACATTGTTCCCAGTCTGACGCGTAGTCAGGTTAGGAATTGGTTTCCAGACGATCCAGAGCCCCTCACGTTTGCGCGGGTTGCAAGGCTATTGAAGCGCGATCTGGATTCACAGATTGAGCCGAATCCTGACGACCAGCAGGAAGACCAGGAGGATCGGAAACAACTGGAACGAAAAGAGCAGCGGTTGCTGGATCGGGACGAGGCAAGGTTCCAAAGAGCGTGGGAAAGACCGTGCGGGAAGTGGCGTCTGGCAGTCACAAGAAACTACGACCTGTCGAAGTCGATTCAATTCTCAAGTGCCAACGATCTTACCGCCGAAGCTGACGCGAAGGCGTTAAGGAATTTTGCGTTCGCGTTCTCACCGTTCGAGGACGGAACGCAGATCGAGATTCTCGGTGACCTTGCGATCCCGCCGGTGGAACCCGAAGAGGAATGATGACCGAAGCTGCATTAACGCTGAGCAGACGGCTTCGGAATCAGATCCCCTTCACTCCGTCAGCGCCACTGTCGGTGGAGAACGTATGGACAAAGCAGCAAACGCAATCAGATGCATCGTGCGCCTGGATCGACTTCGTATTTCGTCGTGGTGCGGGCGAGGCAGGCCCGTGCCAAAAGTACGGGGCTTCAAAACTATCCGGGATTCCCGGCTGAGATGGAAAGGCAAACCGCCGGTTTACGCTCGGGTTCGCGAGATGCGAGCGGATTGTTCTGCCACCATCGCGCAATGGCAGTACGCGCGGCGGCAAGGATGGGTCAAGCATTGGCGCGTCACCCTCGTAGGCGACGACCAGCAGGGCGTTGCGGCCAAAGAGGCGTGGCTTTTTTTCAAACATTTTCGCTTTCCGAAACTGTTGCTTTTTGAACTGGCCTTTGATTTTGACCCCTCCAGCGGTGTCGACGACGCCTTTGTGTTGCAGCACGCCCTGTTTGGCAAGAGTCGCTTTCGTTCGGACCGCGGCGGCCCGGGACAACTGCGATACGGCTCGCGCTTTTCAGGAAAATTGGTGCGGTGTTACCGCAAGGATGCGGTGAACGCGTTTCGAGTCGAAATCGAACTACACAGTTCCCTGCTTCCGCGACGGCAGCGCGACAACCGTCTCGAGATCATCGACAGCCGGTGGCCGGAAATCGCCGACGCCGCATTCTCGATTGTTCCGGCTCACCTCAAGTTTGTAAAGATTCGCTTTGGAGCTCTGGGCCGCCATCTGCGTCGGCGCTTTGGCGAACGCGGTGACGTGCTGCTGGCAAGGACGCGCGCCCGCTCCACCGACTCGCTCCATTCGGCGCTGACGTACCTGCGGGGGAAGGGCGTCCACAATCCTCACCGCTTTTTGCAGCCCATGACGCAGATTAACGCCGCTCTGGAGCAGGCGATTGACGAGTGGGCGACAGATTTCCTGCGGCCACTTTCCGAACTGGACGAGATGCAGAGCAAAACTAGCCGACGGAAACGTGGCGAAGGAACTTTCAACGGGGGTCGTAGTTGAACATTGCAGAAGACAAGAGAAGCGCAGACGGCGAAAGTGAGCCCTTCATATCGGAAGAAGAAATCCTCGACGGCTCGCCGCTGACGCCGGAGGAGGCAGCAGCGCAATACGAGCTTAAAGAAGAGTGGGAATGGGAGCTGCAGCGCGAAGAAAAGGAGCGAAAAGAAAGACGTTTACTGAAGAAGGCGAAAGCACTGATCGCCGCTCCAGACTTCCTGACGCGCGTCTTGGACATTTGCCAGCGAATGGGTGTGGTCGGCGAGGAAAATTCACTCCTCACCTTTAAGCTATCCGGTGTGTCGCGGACGCTGCCACGTCCGGTTTCGACGATGCTCCGCGGCTCGCCATCGAGCGGCAAGTCTTCCACCATGAACGCGGCGCTGCAACTCTTCAATCCCGAGATCGTACTGGAGCGGGCAGCCATAAGCGGGAAGGCGTTGTTCCACGGCGAGGGACCACTGACGGGAAAAATTCTGGTGCTGACCGAGTATCACGCGGGGAAGGACTCAAGGCACCTCATTCGGCTCGCGCAAACTGAGGGCGTGCTGACAGACGAGACCACCGTGTTGGAGGGGCGACGGCGGAGCACGGCAATCACAGAACGAACTGGGAGACCAAGTGTCTGGACCACGACCAGCGAAGAGAAGATCGCCGCCGACGATCTGTCGCGTTTTCAAGTCGTCTGGGCCGACGAGTCTGCAGAACAGTCGCTACGCGTGATGCGCTCGCGAGCGAGTACGCCGCCGAAACCGGTCGACACGAGTGAACTTGAAGTATGGCGAAAAGCAACGTCCTTGATCGTTGCTGAGGAGAAGGATTTCCAACACCCACCCAAATGGCTTCGGTCTTTGCCGCGCCGCATGCCGCTCGAACGCGTGGGGATTCGGCGCGACTTCGAGCGCTTCCTGACATTCCTCAAAGCGATTGCACTCTGTCGCGGCTGTGCCAGCCGTCCTGAAGTGATCGACATAGAACTCGCCGACTACGCGGTCGCTTACCTCATCTTCGAGCCGGTATTCGGAGGTCGGCCTCGGACGATTGCAGATCAGGATCTCGAATTGGCACTGGTGGTCGCCCGGCTCAATGACCAGGAAAAACGGCCCGTAACGGTCAATGAAATTGCGGAGGCGCTCGGATGGAAGCCGGCGCTCGTTTACAAAACGGTGAAATCCGCTGTGGAACAGAATCTTGTCATGCACGAGGACGGAACCCGCGAGCGCAACGTGAAACGCCTGGTCGCGCGGAGTCCCGAAGGAGGCAGGTTCCTCCCACATCCCCGTTCGATTCTCAGGGACTATCCAAAACTCGGGGGCAGCGTGACTTTCACGAATCCCTTCACCGGAGAGCCAACGCGGATTCGGGCAGAAAAACGCGGCGGAGGCAAGATCGGCGGTGTTGCCCCATCTCGTTGCAAACATGGCGTCAACCAAGGCCTTTGCGCGGAGTGTGCAGGTTCTCAACAGTGAAAAAGGCCTCAAAATCCGGGCCGATCGGCGTTACAGTCAAACCTAGGCTGTTGCGCACGCGAGCTGCTGCGACCTATCTCGGTTGCAGCCCGTGGCGGGTCCGCAAGCTTGTCCAGGATGGGGTCTTGCCTTTCATCCCGGCCTCCAGTTTCGGCGTTTGGTTTTTCGACATTGAGGATCTCGACCGTTACGTCGAGACCCAGAAACGCCATTTCGATTTATGAAGACGAACACTAATAATAAGGTACGGGGCAGCGGCTCGCTGCGGTTGCCTCCGAACTCGAGCAATTACCAGCTCGTGTACTACCGGCACGGGAAACTTTACCGAGAGTCCGCTCGGACCTCAAACGAGCGGAAGGCTCGCCGCTTGTTACAGCAACGCGTGGCCGAGGCCGCCAGTGACTTTTTCGTGTCGCCCGATACGCGGCGGATCAAAGTGGACGAACTGGCCGAGGACATGTTGCGCGATTACAAACTCTCCGGACGAAAATCGACCGCCGACGTCAAAACTCGCTACGAGATCCATCTGAACCCAATCTTCGGGCATCTGCCTGCGGCGGCGGTCACCAGCGCCGCCATCGCGAAGTACGCGGTGGATCGGCAAGAAGAAGGCGCGGAGAACGGCACAATCAACCGGGAACTCGCTGCCCTGAAGAGGATGTTCCATCTGGGCAAGAAATGCACACCGCCGAAAGTCGCGACCATCCCGGCGTTTCCACGACTGGCGGAACGAAACGTCCGCAAAGGTTTTGTCGAAGACGCCACTTACCGGCCGCTCGCCGACGCCGCGGCGCGCGTCGGGATCTGGATGCGCGCGATGTTCGAAGTTGCCTTCACGTTTGGCTGGCGCTTTTCGGAAGTGCTCAACCTCCGCGTCGAGCAGGTCGATGTCAAGAGCGGCACGATCCGTCTTCATCCTGGCGAAACGAAGAACGATGAGGGTCGCGTCGTGGTCATGACCGATACCGTGCGCCGGCTGCTGGAGCCCTGCATCGTGGGCAAGAGCGCGGGCGATTATGTGTTCACGCGAGCGAACCGGAAGCCGGTGCGGGATTTTCGGCGCGCGTGGAAAAAGGTTTGCCTGCAGGCCGGCGTTCCCGAACTCCTGTTTCACGACTTGCGACGCACCGCCGTGCGGAACATGGTGCGGTCTGGCATTCCAGAGCGTGTGGCGATGCAGATCAGCGGCCATAAGACACGATCGATCTTCGATCGCTACAACATTGTGAGCGAACGCGACCTGCGCGACGCCGCGCGTGCGATGGAACGAAGGAGCGCCGAAGCCGCCGCTATGCCGCAACCGATTCCCGAACAAGGAGCTGTCCCAACCGCCACCAGTGTTAACTGAGCGCGGCTAAGTATCACAATCCCAAACCAAGAAGGAGACGAACTTCATGAAGCACGCAGTCGTAAGGGTAGCGAAATCGAAACCAGACAAGGAACCATTGAAATGCATCTTCTGCCAGGAGGTGGACATGCCTGATGACTTTGAGCCAGACCTCGACGATCAGATTTGCGAGGACTGCCAGGAAGAGCGTGAACAGCAGGCCGCCCGAGGAGAATTGAAATGCAAGAACTGTCGCGAGGACATGCCCGATGACTTCAATCCAGAAGTCGACGATCCGATTTGCGATGATTGCCACTGGGCCGAAGAACAAATCATGGAAGACTAAAAGAGTCGTGCCGAGGGTCGAATGTGCGCGGTGAGCCTCGTAAGTAGGCTGAGAACTGAGCCCACCATCATTCTTAAGTGATGGCGCAAGAAACCTTATCCTTGGCATCGACAAATCCCATAGCGGCCCCCCTCCGCACAAAACTGGAAAAACTGCCAAACTGACCGAGTAGCAAAGAATCTGGGTTATTTCGTCAGTTTTTCAGTTTTACAGTTTTCCTGATGTGCGCTCTCCTGTCCGGCACCGGGGAAGCAAAGCGCCATTGCAGGGCGATATCCATCAACACATGGGCCAAACGCTATAGGGTCAACACAGGGGCTAACTACCAGGTGAGTGAATAAACACCCCTAACAGGCACCCTTCGTCCTGCGAACACTGGAATTCTGCCCGAGAACCCTCACCCCACGCTTACACTCTGCGCTAAAAGCGAAGAATTAACCCTCTACGTGCCCCGCAAAGTCCGGCTTCTGAGACCCGCAAGACAAAATCTGCCGCTGGCGTTTATTCACTCACTTGGATGGAAAGCAGATGGAGTGCCCAGAATGTTCTCAGCCTTATCGCGAGGGGTTCCAGTTTTGCAGTTTGAATAGTTTTCTCGAATGTGGACCAACCATAATTACCTGAAAGGATGTCGGTCTGTCATTGACCCCACGGAGACTTTAACGAGAAGCGGCCGGTCCAAACTGGGGAAAGGCATTTGCAAAATTGTTCCCAGTGAGCCCAGGAAGGCCCACAAGCAATTGCCTGCGGGCGACAGGTACCCGAGGAGGGCACAGTGGCCCTGCAGTCCAGAAATGCCGTTTACAGGGCTCCCTTGGAAATTCAACATTCTTACTGGTTCAGGCCTTGAGCGCTATATCGAGAAAGCTAGATCCATTCGGAAAGCTCTGACCGAAGAGCAACACCGCAGGAGAAAAGCAGTTCCAAAAGATGTGCCTCTCGAACAAAGAGGCCGACCCGCAGGTACAGTGATTCGCCTACGTGCGTGAGGAGATCCTGCCCAGTTCGCGCGGCTTTCGCGATGGCCCGCAGCCGGGGCAAAATGCGGTCCCGAGTAGTGAGCTAAAAAACCCACCTCAACTAGCGCCTTGCAAGCTTGCTGTGCAGGAAAGCTCTATGAGGTCGGCGACAGCTAATCGACTCAAAGCCCGACGTGGACACCATTGACGATGCTGCGCACCTCTGCGCCGCTCGCATCAGTGCAAAAAAGTCAGGCTTATTTGGTGTACGAAATGAAGCTTTTGCGCCAGTCCTCGTAGGCGGATCAATAGCAGATCAATTCGACGACTCGCGAAGAAACATGCAGGACTGGCATGCCGATTCGCCAAAGCCATCCCAGAGATTAAGAAGAGCTGGCCTCGATACACAGCAGGGGATTGTAGGATCGCTTACCACGATAACGGGGGTGGTAGCCAACCTCGGCACCGTCTTGATGGCCGAAGGTCGTGACGACCGTACTGTCGAAATCGAAGATGAGACGAGAACGATGGTCGGGGAAATGAATGAAGTTGTGCAGCAGTCGATCGTTTACTCGGTGAAGACGTTCCCAGAATTGCAGTGGCGTTTGCACTAAGAAGCGGCGCAAGGTGCGGATCAGGAAAGCTGGGCAAGCCGGTCAAGTACTGGAAGGTACCATTGGAACGCAGGAATGACGCGGTCTCGATGCGCTCCAATCCAAGGACAATAGGATAAACGAGAGCCAAGATCATCTGCGAGACTGAATATCGGCCGTTCCGGGAATAAGCCAAGTAGCGGGCAAGAAAATCACGAACCTGCAGCGCTCGCAGAAATTCGTGAAAGAAAAATAAACCACCGAAGTGTGTCAAACCTGCATGATTACAGGCGATTCTAAGATTTCGAGGTGATCTTCGCATTCTGAGCCTTACCTAACTAAAAGTGAGGTAAGGCTCAGAGTGGCAAAGAGTATTTGGAAACTCGATGAATACAGGTCTGGACGCACTTCCAATCAGCTCAGGGATGCCGGATTCAGGTCCCATTGACCCGCCAAAATGTCGACTACGAGGGATTCGCCTGGGATCTTTTGCTCTTGCACACCAAAAGAGGGCTGACTTTCTGGCACTGATTTCTTGGAGCATCCCGAATTAGAGCTAAGTACTAACGGAGAATTCCGATAATTCGAAGAGGCGCTCGATGTCTTCGCGCTCATAATGGGAGCGCGCGGAGTGCTTCACCGAGCCACGGATTTCTGGCAAACGCGGAAGCCAAGTGATGGCGGGGCGGGGCACCTGCAATCTCCTCTGGGAACAGTATGATAGAGGAAGGTGGTTACGATAATGCCGATTATCGCGCACAAATTCTCTCGGCCCCTTTCCGCCACTTTTGGGTTGCCGAAGCAACCGGACAATCAGAAGTCGTTTAAACCATTGCCGGTACTCGCTCTGGTTCCACGGCTTGCCCATCCTTGGTCATGTACATCTGGCCGGGGCCCAGCCGGTCATACCACGTGCACTTCAGAATGACTGAGGTGACCGCGCATACCACCAGCGAGACCCAGATCTCCTTCCAGTGCTGGATGGCCAGATAGATGGGCGCCGTCACCAGGCTCGTCTGCCAAACCAGGCCCACCACGATGTTGAACATGTCCCGCTTGAAATCGCGGTTCGGCCGGAACGTCGGATCTTCCGCCAGGCATTTGCGATACACCGGACCCCACCAGCCCCAGGGCCGCACGTTCTTGTAGAAGGTTGTCAGGACCTCATCGCTCTCCGGCTCCGTGATCAGGCACACCAGGATGGAGGCGGCAAAACTGATCAGCAGGATGAGCAGAAAGGCAAACACCGGATGCATGGTGATGAAGACCTTCAATACGGCGGCCGCGGTGCCCGCCACCATGCCTGCGAAGAAGCCATAGCCGTTGAAGCGCCACCAGTGCCACTTGAGCACGTTCGGAGCCACGAACGCCGGAACCAACGCCGAGACGATCCATTCCGTCACGCCGTGCACTGATTTGGTAACTAGACCGAACAGAATGCCGAGAATAACCACGGCGCTCGAGGTGATCCAGGCCATGACGACATAGCGCCGCGCCGGTGCGTTCCGGTTGATGTAGCGCTTGTAGATGTCGTTGACGACGTACGCCGCCCCGGAATTCACGGTGGAAACGAATGTACTCATGAATGAGGCCAGCAGCGCCGCGATCAGTATACCTTTGAGCCCTATGGGCACGTGATGGTTGAGCACGTTCGGCAGGATCTTCTCGAAATTCACCTTCGATCCCATCAGGGCGAGGTCCGGACTGAAGTAAACGATGCCAAACGTGGCTATGCCAGCGATGAGCAGGAACCGCGGCGCGAGCGACACCATCGCCATCACCATGTTCTCGAGCGCGGCTTCACGCGGGCTGCGCGTCGAGAGAATGTGCTGGATGGCATAGTTCGGCGTGGGCCCGGCCATACTGACCAGGACCCCTTTCAGGAACAGCATCGCCGTGAAGAACATGAATAAGGAGTATCCGTCACCGCCCGCCGCGATGGGTCCATAGATGCGCTGATTCAGTTGCGGCATCAAGTGGTTCCAGTCGAGGGTCAGCTTCCAGCCGAAGAACAGCCGATCCCAGCCCACCGGCACTTTCGCCATGATCTGCTCCGGTCGGATCTCGATAATCGAGATCGCCACGATGCCGATCGCCGCCGTCACCTTCAACACAAACTGGATCAGGTCGTTCATCACCACGCTGTACATCCCGCCGACCACGCAGTAAACGCCGGTGATGAGGAGCATTCCCACGCCATACCATTCATCCGCCATATTCCAGGGGAAAAACGGCCGTGTGAATTCGCCAATGCCGCGAAATGAGTAGCTGAGGAATCCGACCACATACACCAGTGCGTAGACCACAACGCTGATGTAGGCCCACTCGGCACCGCGGCTGGACCCGAAGCGCGTCCTCATCCACTCCGCACCGGTGAGCACGTTCGAACGCCGGACCCAGGTGCCCAGATAAATCATGCGGAAGATCATGTTGAATAGCGGCCACACCCACAGCAACCAAACCGCCTTGACGCCGTAGATATACAGCATCATCACGAACCACATGGTTCCAGTGATGTCGACGCCGCTCGATCCGTGAGCCACGCCGATCAGCCACCAGGGCAGACTCTTTCCCGCGAGAAAGTAGGATTCGACGCTGCGAGAGGACTTCTTGGCCGACCACCACCCGACCAGGCCCATCAGGAGGAGGTAGATAGCGATGATCGTCAGATCGATGGTGTGCATGGTTTTCGTCGCTACGCCGGGCACGACAGCAGGTAATCGATCAACTGGTTGAACTGGCAGGTCGCGAGGGCGCAGTACTGATCGCCCGCGCCGTAGTAGACGAAGAGCGTCCCACCAATCACAACGGTGCCGCAGGGGAAGATGGCGCCGCGATAGAAACCCTCCACCTCATAAGGCGCTTCCGGTTCCATCAGGAAATCCGGCGTGCGATGCAGCACCTTGCCGGGATCGTTCAGGTCGAGCAGCAGCGCGCCCAGCCGGTAGAACTTGTCCGGTCCTACGACGTGGTATATCGTGAGCCAGCCTTCGGACGTTCGGATGGGAGGAGTATTAATGCCCATTTTGAACGCCTCCCACGGATACCTGTTCCTGATCAGCAGGCGGTTTTCGGCGTGCGGGAAGCCCATCAGATCGTCGGCTTCGCAAATCCACGCGCAGGCATGATCCGTGCCGTACTTTTCTCCTACCCACTCGAGCGGCCGGTGCATCAGGACGAATTTGCCGTCGATCTTTTCGGGAAACAGGATGGCATCGCGGTCATCGAGCAGCGGATCGGTGATCCAACCGGCGCGGATCCAGGTCTTGAAGTCCCGGGTCATCGCCAGACCCGTCAACGTAGCGTTCGTGCGCAGGTAATGCGGGAACTCAGCTCCGCAATCGGGCTTGGCGTAGCGGTCGCGGCCACCGGGAACCCAGAATTGACCGAACGGGAAATGCCGGCAGGCGTAGGTCACGTAGAACCAGTCACCCATCTTGGTCACGCGCGGGTCCTGGATCGTAGCGCCGTCGAAGCCCTCGATGCTCAGATCAAACGCGGGCTTGTCGCTCACGCGCTCGAAGCGATATCCATCCTTGCTGGCTGCCAGACCGAGGCAGCACTTGTATTCCGGTCCGGACTCCGCGGCCCGGTAGAGGAGCAGTACCTCCTTGTTTTCCTCGTCGAACCAGGCAGCGGGGTTGAATACCGCGAGGTCCTCCCAGCAGTGGTCCGGGTGCGGCGAAAGGATCGGATTACCTTGAAATCTCTGAAGCTTCATATCACCTCATTCCGTACGGAGAGATCTCCTGTCTTGTATCCAAGTCGATCCGTTCAGGATGGATGTCGCATGCAGTGTAGACGACCACAGCATCGAGCTTTCAGTTTCAACCCGATTCGGGCCGAGCTCGCAGGACTCCGTGTGCGCGATCCACAAATCTTCTTGCTTCTCCCGCTGCTTGCGCGTGCCCATCGCCATGCCCGCATTCTACGAATCATCTTTGTGCATCCCATATGTCTTTTTCGTTCCCCGAATCCAGACTTGCACCACGGGCTGCTAGCGCATGGTAACGAAAAAGAAGAGTCTGAAAAAGCGCCGTCACGCCGGTCGGAAGCGGAACACTAGCGGACGCGGCGCCGAAACGAGGGGCGGCGGCGGACGGAGTTAAATCAGAAGGCAAGCTGCAAAAGAGCACCTCTAATGGCGAGAATCAAGGTAGATGACATTGTGTACCAACTAAGCAGTGAGTTCACTATGGCTCAATTCGCTCCTCAAGCTCGCAATGACCAAAGTTCTTTCGCCCATCGCGACTGTCCTCGTTCCCGGTTCCTCGGAGAATCAGAATCGCAACGAGTTTAGGTACTCGTAGCTGGTCTTGATGTTTTCGAATGCAGACTTGGGCTCATCATCCTCGACAATGTAGTGCTTGATGCCAGCCTTCTCGGAGTGTGCGAAAATCCGCTTCCAATCAATAATTCCGCTGCCAACTTCGGTCATGTCGGGGGTCAGCGTGTCAAATGTAAGATTTGTCTTGTCGGACGGAATCTTTTTCATGTCCTTGACATGGACCATAGGAAAGCGTCCGGGATAACGATTGAAGTAAGTAAGAGGATCCCCGCCGCCGACGATGATCCAGCAAAGATCCATTTCCATTTTCACCAAATCTGGATCGCACTCCTGCAGGAGAATGTCATACGGCAGCTTCCCGTTGACCGGTTGAAATTCAAAGAAATGGTTATGGTAAGCGAATTGGATGTGGGCCTTTCTGCTGGCCTCGCCAGCACGATTGAAGGTCTCAGCGGCGCGGTGCCACCCGTCAGGCTGTTTGCGGATATCATCATCGATCCAGGGATTCACGATGTACGTGGTTCCGACGATTTTGCTGGCTTCGAGCACCCGCGCCCAGTTTTCAACTGCGAGACTCTCGTAGTCCACGTGCGTCGAAAGAGCCACCAATCCGCAGCGGTCGAGAGCCGACCGCACCTCTTGAGGAGAGCGATTGAAGTATCCAGCAAACTCCACCTCGCGGTAGCCAATGGCCGCAACTTTGGCTAGCGTGCCTTCTAAGTCTCGCTCCATCTCCTTTCTCACCGTGAAAAGCGACAAACCGATTTGATTGATCCGGCGACTGTTGACAGCCCAACCAAAATGGCGCGTGAGAAGCGTGGCGCTAATCATCCCTTTAAAAAAAGTTCGGCGATTCACCTTGGCTAGAATCTCCTCTCCAGTTTTGAAGGCGGCAGCGATCCACGAGCGTTCACTGAGTTCTGCGATCCGGAAGAGAGCTCTCGCTCCTCGCCCGTTCACCCTCTCAGAAGAACCGCAGCCCGGGGGCGCCCAATACGTGTCCTATTTTTTCGGATCGTCGTGCAAAAGTTCCACATTCACTAGGAGCTGGTCCCGGCTATCGATATAAGTGTAGCTACCATCGTCGTCGTCGAATCGGCCTTGATGGACCACCCCCATGCCCATTTTCTGGAAGAAGTTGGTGGCCTTGGCAACGTCCTGCACCCTGAAGGCGATATGCTGGACACCTTCTCCTTTGGTATCGAGGTAGTCCTTCCAGCTGCTGTTTTCGCCAACCGGCTCGAGAAATTCCAAATCAACTTGCCCGGCATTGATAATTGCAATCTTGGCCCGGCCATTCGAGGGCTTGCCGCGGTAAATCATCTTGACCTCGGGACCAGGGTGGGTCAACCAGATCTTAGGTGGATCCACGCCCAGCACCGCAGCCCACCGCTTGCTTGTCGCTTCCACATCGCGGCACACAAATGCCACCTGGATGACTTTTTTCAGCTCCGGATCGCTGGGGTTGGAGGAACCGTGAAGAAACATTCCACCGATGAGCAGTACACCTAACAACACGTAGTTTCTCACTTCAACACCTCCATAATTCGTTGCATGCTACTTACTCTCTTGAATTTACAGAAGTAATCTCCAGACGCTAAGGTTACTGGTGCTTGGGCACGTCATTCGCAAACGACTTAAACCCAGCGGCGTCGTTTTTGAAAACCAACTTAGCGTTGACGAGATCATTGCCTGTAAACAGACGTTGTCCTTTAACGTTCGCGACCGAAAGAAAAATGTTCGTGCCGGGCGCCGCTTTGCTGTTGCGAACCGAGACCCCATTGCCGCGGCTTAGCAAAATCGCCGCTCCCCCGGAGGAGTCGGAAGCTTGCCGGCCTTCGAATCCATCGATTTCAAGTTGCTTGAAGTCCTCACACTCGATTCCACTAGCAAAGAAAGCGGGGTTCTCGGCGCCCCACTCGATAGTGAAATTGCGGATCCCGAGACCGTCGACGTAGCGCGCGTACAAGCCCGCAACGTCGTGCTGAAAGACGGCCTTACTCTTATCCGTGGCCGTCCAACGGAGATCGAAATTTCCGCCGACCGCGTCGCTCACTTCCTTCCGAGTCATTCGCAACTTAAACCTCACGTTATCGAATGAAACACTGCGAATACTTGCCTCGGGAGAACCGTACAAGACGACGCTGTTTTCCGCCTCACCGCTGATGTTGGAAAAGGTGATGTCCCGAACCTGCCCAGATTCGCCGCCACCGGCCGGCTTAGAGGCCACAACATAGATGGGCTCGCCTTTCCCCCACCAGTGCCCCATGACCAAATGGGTTTCCATAACAATCCCTGAAAACAGCAAGTGATCTGTGGCTCCTATACCCCGCTCATATATTCCGATCCCCCGGTTGGCATGGATTACCAGGTTCTCGAACGTGCTGTAACGTGTGGCTTCGACGCGTATTCCCGAAGACCGGGACGTCAAGGAACAGTTGTTCACAGTTATGTCAGTACTGTTTAGGATCGCGAAGTCGTCATCTCCAGCATGAATGTCGCAGTCGGAAAAGTGCACGTCCTTGCAATAAAAACAATCGAATCCATCGTTATTAGGAAGCAACAGGTTATTTTGGATGTGAATTCCGGTAACCACACCTCCTTCGGTATGATTGAAGTGCACGGTCCAGTTCGGAGCGTTCTGCAACGTCACATCGCGAATCAAAACGTTACGGCAGTTTGTGCAGATAATCATGGTGCCGGGGCGCCCTCCCGGCTTCATTTGGACGGGACCGTCGTCCGTCCGCAGGACAGCATTCATGAAATCATTCCCATTGCGAATGTACTTGGTGTCAAAATCCATCACGTAGTGTGGTTTAGTGAAATCGAAGAACGCGTCTCCGCTGCCATCAATGGCGCCTCGTCCCACGATGGCAACATTTTCTACGTTCCTTGCGATGATGATTCCAATGTTGAACCCTTCTCCGGTGCTGTCCACGCCATAGGTGCGTCCGAACCCGTACCCTTCGGTGGAACCGTAATCGGCAAGGTTCTTACTGCCCTGGATCACAGCTCCTGATTGCAAATCCAGGGTGACATTACTCAGAAGTTCGAAAGTGCCCGTCACATACACGCCGGGCACGAAAAGAACTCTTCCTCCGCCCGCTTCGTGCGCAGCCTTGATGGCTTTGGCAATCGATTCGGTGTCCAACGTATTGCCATCGCCCTTGGCTCCGAAATCCCGCACACTAAACACTCCGAATGCTGGAGTCTGATTCGCGGTATCAGCGGAAACCGCTGGTGTGACACGCACAATAGAGGCCACAACGAAGAACAGGATGACGAACAGTTTTCTATGATTCACTCATATCCCCTTGTAAGCCAACCAAAAACTTATTTTGCCGCGCGAAACACGCATTTACTGGATGCGCACATCCTTCGATCCGCTGTAACGAAGGCGAACCTCATAATCGCCGCCGGTCAGAACACGAATCGTGTAGCCATCCTGGTTGAGTTCCTTCTGCTCGACCAGCGAAGTGCTTCCCGCAGCAATGCGCGTCGGCTTAAAGCTCAAGCGCAACACCGAAGTTCCGCTGGTATCGAAAGTGCGGAATGCCACTGAATGCTTTTCGTATTTGACCATCTGTACGATAGACGAAGACCGCAAGATGTGATCCTGTCCCACCGGTGCAAAATCCGGGACAGCGCCCATGGCCCACATGAAGCTGCGTCCGGCATCCGCGTAGCCGTCCTCGAACCAATAGGGATTGCCAAATCCCAGACCACAACAATTGACCTTGCCGTCGGACTCGATGAAGTAAGTAGCGTAGTTCAAGGAGCGAAACGCGTCTTCACGCGCCTGACCGTCGCGTGTCTTCTCAAAGTACATTCCGTTGATGGCGCCCCATTGCGAGGTTCGGCAGACCAGCCCCGCGCGCGAGCAACATCCTCTTCCAAATGTGCGATGAAGAGCGCCCCCTGGTGGTATGAAAAGGTCCGTAACCGCGGCGCCGTGCACGCCACCATCGGGCCGCAATTGCTCGTCGATTGCCCAGGCGCCGAAGAAAGGCCCACGGCCCAAAAGTTCTCGGCTGCGGTCGATTAAATGGCCGACATCCTCTTTCCAGTTTGAGTCGACTGCAGCCGGATCGTCAAAAGACAGGATATAGTAGGCCGTCATGATTGAATCCATGTCGTTTTGATTGATCGTGTCCTTGGAAACGTCTTCGTAGTACCCACTCCACTTGTCCCATGCCGCACTGTCTTTATTGAGCGGATTCTCGCGAATCCAAGTCCACGCAACGTCGCGAGATTGTTTATAGGCTGCCGTGTCACCCTCACCGATGCGAACGAGTTCGTCGAAGAGCCGCACCGGAGCGACAATCATACCTCCGTATTCTTCTCCCGCAATCACACTACCCGTCCGCGCATCCAGCCGGTAAGGCCAAGGAGTGTGCAGCGCATCACCGGGGCGAATATGCTTAGCGAGCTGGTTGGCACACTTGATGCCTTCTTCAAGGTACTTCCGCTCTCCTGTTAGTTCGTAAAACTGGACAAAACTCAAGCCGAGCTCACCGACTTTATCGCTCTCAATTCCACCATAGAACTCGCGCGGCACGTCAGAGAGACAACGACCGTATTCTTTATCGTGAAGGCATGCAGTAGCAAAGGGAACGCTGGCCCATTCCCAGTCCGCTGGTGATAACCCATGCGCCAACTGGTAATCGAGCATTTCCCGCAAGATACCAATCGACTCGGTATCCCCAGAGTAGGGGTACCAACCGAGTAGCGTATCCATGAAATGGGAAAACGTGCTCGGCGGATTAACCTGCCAACTGACTCCCTGCAGCGTCTTCCCATCAAAGATGGGCGCCGTCAGGTAGACTTTTACGCCTGTGGCAGTATCAATGGGGACCTTATGTTCCATAAAGTCCCAATCCAGTTTTAGGAACTGGTCATACCCCAGATTTTTTTCCGGCTCATACCAAGCGAGGATGCGCCCCTGTGAATCCAATACCACTGAGTGCCAGGGCATCTGCGCATTCAGATAAGTCTGCGCGTGCGCTCGCATTCCGCCAATTATGAATAACACCACAACAAGAATCCACAGCTGACGTTTGAACTGCTCAGCAAATTGCATCCTGATCCTCCCCCATGCTTGTTGAAGCCGTAGCCGTAAGTCTTTGGCAAACTGACGAATCCACAGAGTGCTTCATTGAATGTGAGCGTCGTTGGACATTTTGCGCAATCGACTCGTGTTGCTGAACTCAGTGCCTGCGCGGACTTATCGCGCAGGCACCAGAAAATCAGTTCGTCGGCAGTCCCCTAGAAGGTGAGCTTCAGGGCCGCCTGTCCGACGCGCGCCGAACGGGCGGAGTTGACGAAACCGAAACTCGCCGGAGAATTGAAGTCGCCGCCTGGGGCGTTGAATTGTGTGTGATTGAAAGCATTGAAGAATTCAAAGCGAACTTCGAGAGCACTACGCTCCGTGATCCCTGTGACTTTTTGCAGCGCCATATCCCAGTTATTCAGACCCGGCCCGTGGAAGAAATAGTGCCGGGCCGTACCGAACTGCCCGACCGGCTCCGAACTAAACTGGGTGGTGGAGAAGTACTGCAGATTGTTCTTCCGGGGATTCAGAAATTGGATGCGCTGGCCATTCCAGTCTGGCTCTCCCCCCTCCTCACACCCGCAGAGAGAATTGTCTCCGCTCTGAACAGTGAGCACCGGCAGTCCTGTGGTGAATCGCGTAATTCCAGAGAGCTGCCATCCCTTGGCGGCTTTGTAGAGAGCTCCAGAACTCAGGCCTGCCCATTTCGCCAGCGGTAAGGCGTAAGTATAGCTCGCCACAAAATTGTGGGCGATATTGAACGACGAAAGCCCTCTACTTAGATGTGGGAAGAAAGGGTTTATGTACACAGAGTTATTGGTAAATCCGGACATGTCATCCATCGACTTCGAGTACGTATAGGAGCCTAGAAGGGTCAGGTCCCCAGCTTGTCTCTGGATACTGGCCTGGAATGAATTGTAGTTAGATGCGCCCTTGGTATTGATGTACTCCAGGTCGCCAAAATCGAGCAGGCCCTGACTCAGAAAGCGTCCGGAAGTAACAGAATAGGGTCGCGTGCCGTATTGATACGTGCCATTTGCCAGCTCGTAGATCCCGTTTTCGCCTTGTTGCGCACAAGGCGCCTGCCCTGGCGCGAGCGCGGCGGCATTCAAACTCAGACACAACGCCGGGTTACCGGGATTGGCGGAGGTCTGCGCGATGAGATGACGCCCAACGGAGCCTACATATCCCAAGGTTGCAACCGTCTTGCCACCTAGTGAGCGCTGGATGTTGAAGTTAAACTGCTCCATATACGGTATGGTGTTAGACGGCTGGTACGACTGTTGCCCTGAAACCGGCTGGAACTTCGCCCAGTTCACGCTGTTACCTCCGGCAGGGGAGACATAAGGAAAGGGCTGAATGAGATCCTGGCCGGTATACCGGTTCACGAATGGCTCTTCGAAGTAGATTTGGACGGGACTGGGATAAAAGATGGCGAAAGGCGAGTTACCCAGTTCGTAAAGGTTGGAGATCTGCTCAAAGGCAGTATAATAGATTCCCGCGCCTCCACGAATACTCGTTTGTCCCGGGCCGCCGAATAGCTTGCCCGCGAATCCTCCCTTGGTGCTCGGCGAATAAGCGAAACCCAGTCGGGGAGCGAATTTATCGTAGCGCGTGGGTGCAATGGTGCTGGGGATTCCCGGATCGCCGGCAAAGTTCCAATTCTCCGGCGCACCTGGAAAGCGTGTCGATTGCTTACCCGGTATGAAGGTCTGCAACCGGTTCTTCGTGTCGGACCAAGGGCGCGTAACGTCCCATCGCAAGCCGTAGTTGAGGGTCAGGTTCGGCGTGACTTTATAACTGTCCTGCCCATAGAGTCCGAAGTAACGGGTTCGGGCATTCAGGGCGCCCGGACTCGCTTGATAGTATACTTGCGGGGCACCAATCAAATAGTCGGCGAAATCATTGCCAGTTTCACCGCCGTTAAAGAAAAACTGGCCGTTTGAATCATAAGTCAGAAGTAAGTTGATTTGGAACCAGCGATAGGTGGTGCCGAACTTCAGCGTGTGGTTGCCCACAACGCGAGAGTAGTTGTCGGCGAGACTATAGGTATTGTCCGATTGCTTGGTCGTACCTTGGTAGGTCCCGGTAGTGAGCCCCAACTGCTGCAGGTTGATTTGGGGAGCTCCTTCGTACGCCGGCGCGGGAGGAACAATTCCCTGGCCGCCCTCGACGAAACCGAAACTCGATATTTTCCCCAGGGCTTCTGATGGGATGGCGCCTGGCGTCGCATACCGAGTAAAGCTTACGACTGCCTCGTTGACCGCAGCGGCGCCAAAGGTATGCGTATTGCGCAGACTGAAGTTTTGTGCCCGAGTCTCCTGCGTAGCCGCAAATCCTGGAACATTATCGTCCGCATAAGGGAGTATGGTGCTGGCATCGTCGAAGTGATAGTAGAACGCCAGATCCCCTATGGAATGTGCGTGCCAGTCGATCCTGCTCCCGAACTTGTCGTCTCGCAGATGGTTGTTGTAAGCGCTGGTGCCAAAGGTGGGGTTGTTCGTCCCATTTGTTCCATTCTTTTTAGGTATGAAACTGAGGGTACCCGAGGCCGCGGGAGAAAAGGCGGTTTGCGGAATCGTTTGGTTCGGAAAAACGCACACTTGCGCCTGCGCTTGCGCCTGCGTATTGCAACCCGAAACCCAGTAGGGTTCGGCCGGGTTCACGGTATATCCCAGGCGCTGGGTCAGGGTTGCAGCAAAACCGGACGCGTTTCCCGCTACCGTTCCAGTCAGGGGATTGTAGCCCGTGCTTGAAACGTCCGAGAAATCTCCCCCGCGCTCCGAATCCGAGGGGACCTTCAAGTCTTGGGTTTGTCCGAAAACTTGACGCGTCCCCTGGTAGTCGCCGAAGAAAAAAAGCTTGTCTTTGATTATGGGACCGCCGACAGTTCCGCCAAACTGATTTTGCTTGAACGCGCCCTTAGGCCCGGTGAGGGCTTCTGGATTGAAGTAATTGCGCGCGTCAAAATCGTCGTTACGCAGGAAATCATAGGCCGAGCCGTGCAACGAGTTGGTGCCGGATTTCGTAATCACGTTGATGATGCCGCCCGAGAACCGCCCATATTCGGCATCGTAACTGTTGGTCAGAATGCGAAACTCCGCGATCGAATCGAGCGTGGGGATGATGGCCGCGCCATTGTCCTCGCTCTCTTCCACGTCCGCTCCATTGACATAGAAAGCATTGTCGCTTTCTCGCCCGCCATTGACGGAAACCAGCCCAGGGTTGAGACTGCCGGAGACCGGATTGCTATTGTTGACGTTGCTCGAGGTGATCGGCACTACGCCAGGTTGCAAGCCCAGAAGATCGGTGTAGCTCCTACCATTCAGCGGCATATCGACCATTTTTTCGCTGCCAACGACGTCGCCAAGTTGCGTGCTGGTGGTCTCTACTTGCAGCACCGTCGCTGAACTCACTACACTCTCGTGCACGGACCCCACCTTAAGTTGACTGTCGGCACGGAACACTTGATTGACCAGCAACGCGATCCCCGTCTGCGACGTTTTCTCGAATCCACTCGCCTCGACGTCCACCCGGTAGTCTTCGCCGACCGGCACGGCCAGGAATTCATATCTGCCACTCTCATTGGTCTGTGTGCTACGCGTCCAACCCGTACGCAAATTAGTCAAGGTGACAGCCGCGTTCGAGACTGCCGCGCCGGTTGGGTCGGTGACGGCCCCTTGCACCGTGCCGGTCACGTCCGCCATGGCCAACTGACAAAATACAAGAACTAACAACAGGACAAAAAGCAATTTGCAAGACATGAACCGTACCTCCAGTCGTTGAATTGTGTGATCCGATCCCCGAAAAGTGCTCTCTGATGTCATGGCTTTGTCGGGCTAGCAAATCCGCACTTGGTTCTCTTGAATGTGAATGTCGCTCGAACCGGCATAGTGACGCGCAATTCGTAATCGCCGCTAGCCGTCGAAGAAAATCCTGCATGACTTTCGCGGAGTAATGGCGCACCCCCGAGATCATAGGGCCGGGCACTGAGATCAAGATCCGCGGATGTTTCCTTCAAGTTCAACGTCTGCCCACCGAATGTCGAACGACATTGGGCTTTGGATTGAACGGCGCATATGAGTGGACCTCGGCATAAAGAAAGAGAAATCCAAGCTCCACTTCCGGAGTCTCAGTGTGAACACAACGCACATTACAATTGTTTATAATGGTCTGTCAAGAACAAAAAAGCGGCGTATTATAGAATTGTGTGAAGTTAGAGATCAGTGATATTGACCTATGCGTTCACTAGTCCGGGAGGTCGCGTCTTCGTGACATGCTATTGAGAACAAATCTGGGGATTTCCAACGCAACCTTGTTGCTCTGACCACGCCATGGTTTTAATCGTGGTCATCTTTTCATGATCCTGAAAAAAATAGAGATACGAACGGGGAGTCTGTTCTTAATCGGGGATAAACGAAGGTTACGCGCGCAACCGATCCATCGCGGCAATTAATAGTCCTTGGGAGGATAAAAAGATGAAAGCACTGTCTCAGAACCGGACCCAGTCAGCCCAGTCTTCTGCCCAACTTGCGTTCGCAACCCGGAATTACGCTTGGCAGCGGCGGGCGCACGTTCTATGTCTGTTATTCCTGGCGTGTCTGGCCGGACCTGTGTTTTGCGAGGAACAAAGCCATCCTACCCTCGCCATCGGCGCAAAGGCCCCTGACTTTTGTCTTCCGGGTATCGACGATCGGACTCATTGCCTCAAAGACTACGCCGGGAGCAAGGTTCTTGTAATCGTGTTCACGTGCAACCACTGCCCAACGGCACAACTTTATGAAAGCCGCATCAAGCAGCTTGCGGCCGATTATCACGACCGTGACGTGGCTCTGGTTGCTATTGAGCCGAACAGTCCAAAGGCCGTTCTGCTCGGGGAGATGGGCTACACCGATGTGGGCGACTCATTCGAGGACATGAAAATCCGCGCCGCTTATCGTCACTTCAACTTTCCTTATCTTTACGACGGCGAAACTCAGGCAGTTTCCCGCGACTATGGACCCACTGCTACTCCACACGTGTTCGTCTTTGACGCAGAACGCAAGCTCCGCTACGAAGGCAGAGTCGACAACAACCTCCGGCCGTCGCTGGTTACTATCCATGACACGCGCGATGCCATTGAAGCTCTCCTTGCCAATCGACCCATTCCGGTCGCTAAGACTCCATCCGTAGGTTGCTCAACGAAGTGGCTGTATAAGGTTGAAGCGCAGAAAGCGGAGCTCTCTGAGATTGAGGCTCAGCCAGTGGATGTTAAGCTGGCAAGCGCCGATGATCTAAGGTCACTGCGAAAGAATTCGACGGGCAAGCTCGAGCTCGTGACCTTTTGGGCGACTTGGTGCGCGCCTTGCGTCGAAGAGTTTCCAAAAATCGAGACGATGTATCGCATGTACGGACAGCGTGCCTTTGACCTGGTGACCGTGAGCATTAACTACCCCGATGAAAGAGCGCCGGTACTCGCGATGCTAAAAAAACAGCACGCAACTAGTCAGAATTTCGTCTTTGGCTCGACTGACATTTATTCGATGATTGCAGCGTTTGAAGGCCAATGGGACGGGGCCGTCCCCTACACCCTACTAATCAGCTCTACAGGAGAGGTACTCTATCGGCACCATGGATCGATCGATCCGCTTGAGGTGAAGCGCCTGATTATCGCAAACATAGCCGATGACGGCTACACCGGGCATCGAGAATACTGGGAAAATTCGCAGAAACAATAATCTCCATTGAAATAATGTAGTAGATCAACATTCAGGATGGCGGCGGGCCTGGAGTCGTCAATGAAGCCGCACCTGTGAAGCCATGAGGTGAAGAAGCGAACGGCGATTCATAGTGAGAGCACTCAGCAAGGTCTTTATTAACTGGGCAAGCACGCCCGCAAGGGTCAGGTCACGATTGAGTGACTCGGTGATGTCCAGAGAGCCTAATTCTCTGTACAACCCTTTCAAGCATCTCGCAGTGCCTACACAGGCCATCCAAAGGAAGGACTCCGAGCCCTCTAGCCGCGTTCGTCCACGGCAATTGGCTGGGCCGCCTGGTTAACAGCAAGGGAGTGTCGCTCGGAGCCGGAATCAGACCACCGAACTTCCTTGATCGATGTCATTGTCCTGTAGGCCGACAGCAGCTTCGGATTCATCCCCGCAGTCGTGATCCACATATCGAAATCACCAAGGCTTCCGTACGTGACGTGACTATGTAATCCAGCCTTGCTGTGATCGGCGAGCAGAAACCGGCGAGTGGCGCGCTTGAGCATCACCTGGGTCAGTCGCGCGACGTCGGGCGAACGCACCAAACATCGTCC
>Ga0326727_10001998_pt1 | contig 72211 bp, 83 predicted proteins | sample MB2enrmetagenome_FD_207643 | JGI IMG/M metagenome (GOLD analysis project Ga0326727, IMG submission 207643) | Lab enriched peat soil microbial communities from McLean, Ithaca, NY, United States - MB29MY | ecosystem: Environmental > Terrestrial > Soil > Wetlands > Peat | place: USA: New York... | reverse complement strand
GATAGCGCTCACATAATCTTATTATCAGTGCTGTATATATCTAACACAGACAGACGAAATACGGCCATTCAAGAGGGTTTTTGACAAAATCAAGCGGTCAGCGGGGTAGCGTGGAAATCGAGGCTAGTGAAGCCATTGGCGTTTACGAATCCATGTTGACGTTTGTCGGTGTACCGGCTGATGCTCACAACGTGCGGCTATCTCAGGAAATAGACATTGCGTCTCACCCGCACAACGCTGCCTCGAAGAAGTCATCGGTCGACTCTGCCAGAGCCTCGATCCGCGTCCGAGTAGATCTCAGCAATGTTCCTCAAGGGAGCCACCGTTTCGGCCACCCTCCGACGTCATTCCTCGGCCTTCGCAGACATTTTCAAAAAAGCATTGCGAGAACCGATGAGCCAGCTCAGTCGTCATCTGTCCGGCCGCGCAGTTTCTTGGAGGAGGATCGTTGCAATTTTGCCGTGAGCCGCCGGACTTTGGAGCCGAGCGTGGGCCGACTGGGGCGGCGGGTTTTCGGCACGACCTGCGCGCGGGCAATCAGTTCGTTCAGTCGCGCCCGGGCTTCGGCTCGATTGGCCTCCTGTGTCCGGTGAACGCGGGACGTAATGATCAACACGCCGTCTTGCGTGGCGCGATTGCCGGACAAGGCGAGGAGGCGCTGCCGTACGTCGTCGGGAAGCGAGCGAGATTGGCCGACATCGAAGCGCAGTTGGACGGCGGTGGAGACTTTGTTGACGTTCTGGCCGCCAGGACCGGAAGCCCGCACAAAGGTCATTGTAAGTTCGGAATCTGGAATGAATATGGGCAAATGCAACCTCCAGAATAGCCCGTAATGGTGTGGCAGCACGCGAAGAGGACGGCTTAAGTCTTCGACTTGGCGCCCCGTCTGTAGTAGTCCGGGTTGTTTTCGATGAATCGTTTCTGGCGCGCTTTGGTGGCGCACTTCGGTCCGCAATAGCTGGTCCAAACCCGATCTGTGGTGAAGGGCTCTCCGCAATTGGCACACTTTCCGAGGATCGTGCCTCCTTCGCGGTCGTGGAAATACATCTCAGCGAACGCGCTCAGCAGAGACGGGAAGACCATCTGAGTCCGCACGTTCTTTTCGTCAAAGTGCCGTACGCGGGTAGCCGCGCGAGCCAGAACGTTGAGACTCCATGCATGGCCTTGGAGAATCGCCTCGACCGTTGTAATCGACGCCCAAAGCCAATCCCAAAGCGATTCGCCGTAGAGACGGAAGAACGCTTCCGAATCCGGGGCGGGAAGTTCGCCGGGAACGTCTGGACCGAGGAATTTCACTAAGTGAAGCCGGGATTTATGCCTTCGCTGTTCGTGATCGGTGATTCCTGTCACTAGGCACGTACGGTCTTCCGGGTCGCGCCTCGGGGGCCAGATTGGTGATCGTAGCCAGCGGCCGTTTATCCAAGTCCAAGTCGAGTTCCCCGCCGGTTCTTCGTATTGGATCGTGGTTTGGTGGAATGTGCCGAGCAGTCCGTGCTCGGCGGACCACGCCAGGATCGATTTCACGGCCTGCTCCGTGAGAGGCGGGGGGAGGCCTGTCCTCTCCACCTGGTTGGTGGCTGCGTCCGATACCAAATCCCGGCCCCTTGCACGACACTCCTCCGTCAGTCGCTCTACCAAAGACGCTAAAGACACGTAGGGCGAATCGACGCGGTTTTCGGTGCGCGACCGGGTGTACTGGACCCATGGATCGTACCAACGAAGCTTCGCACCATCGGCGGGCACGATACGTCCTTCGCGTATCTCGTAACGCGAAAACGCCGGCCAAACGCAACGCCTTTCTTGAACACGGGCAACCATAAGGAATCTTTCTTAACGCAAATTTCAGATAACTCCATTATACGGTTGCACCGTTAGGCACGCAAGGGGCAGAATCGGGCATGGAGGGTAAATGACAGCCCAATCCAAACGAAAACGGCCCGGAGCCGCAGCGAGTACGCCCCCTCGACTCACCCTGAATCTCTGGCCCGATGTAGGCCGTGCACTCGGCCTGGGCCGGAACTCGACGTTCAAGGCAGCCAAAGCCGGCCAAATCCCGGTGCTGAAGATCGGCAACAGGTTGTTGGTTCCGAAAGAGGCACTGGCGAAGCTCTTGGACAAGTAAAGCCCATGACTATCGATCACAACCATCTGGTCACTTGCCCGGAGGTAGACCGTGCCATTGGGTTCGAAGCATTTCGGGCCGTCAGGTCCCTGCACCGATTTGGGTACGATCGCACAGATATCCGGCAGGAAATGCGCCTGCAGCTCCTGACTCAATTGGTTCATTTTGACGGCCGGGCATCCGTCGTCACCTTCGCCGCGCACGTGTGCCGGAACCGGGCCCTACGGTTGGTGGACATGGCCACGAGCCTGAAACGGGACAGCGGGACGGCACCGAGATCGTTGTCGGAGTCCCATAATCTCGGCGACGATTCCGGCACGGCCGAGCTAGGTAACACCGTCTCGGAGGATGCCGTTGCGATGCGGACCGGTCGCCGTTCCCGCCCCGAAGCCGAGCTATTAGTGCTGCGCCTCGATGTCTGCCGGGTCATGAAGAGTCTCCCCGCCGAGTTGGCCGCGGTGGCGGAGTTGTTGTCAGAGGGCGAGACAGCGACAGCGGTCGCCGAGCGGCTTGGCATTTCGCGCTCCAGCATCTACCGGCGAATTGGCCGGCTGCGCGATATCTTCCGGCATTCCGGGCTCGGCCTGTATGTCGGCGAGAAGGAGGCGGCGTAATCCGTGATGCTGAAGAAATCGGGGGCGAAACGGAAGCTTTCCCATCTGGCGCAGGAAGCGCCGGCCGCACGGTTGGGGCGTGCAGTGAATGTGGCGCAGCAACGTCGTTCCCCGGTCACCGCTGCTTCCCGGGCGCTGGCAAACGTGGGAGTGTACGATGACATGGAATGACGGAGAAGACGCCCACACGCATCGCCTGAGGCAGCCTGAATCCGATCGGCCTCTCGAATGGGCAGTGTATTACGCCGCCCACGGTTTCAAGATTTTTCCGTTGTTCGAGGTTACCCAGAGCCCCGACGGCAGCTTCCCCTGCACCTGCAAGGAGGGCGCTCATTGCCCTAATACCGGCAAGCATCCACGTACCCCGAATGGTTTTCACGATGCTACCTCCGATAAAGCCCAGATGCTGCGCTGGTGGACCCAGTGGCCGAACGCGAACATCGGACTGTGCACCGGCGGAAGAGTTCTGGTGCTCGACGTCGACATGTATAAAGGCGGCGACGAATCGCTTGACGCCCTGGAAGCGAAGTACGGCAAACTGCCGGAAACTCGCCAAGCGCTTACCGGGGCCCGCGGACAACATCGTTGGTTCCGCCTGCCAGAAGGCGTTCAGATCGGCTGTTTCAACGGCTTCGAAGATGGTTTGGATGTGCGTGCCGACGGCGGGTACGTGGTGGTGGAACCGAGCAATCATCGCAGCGGGAACATTTACCGCTGGGACGGCATGGCCGGCTTCGAGGAACAGGTGGCCGATGTTCCGAAATGGCTGCTCAATATCCTGATCGCTCGGAAGGACAAAAATGGTGGCGGCGAACCCTGGCGGCAGGTCGAGATCACCATCAACCGACATCCGGAACTGCCCACGGAGTTGCTCGATTTCATCCAAAAGGATCCGGATCTGTCGAGCCTGTGGAACCTGCAGCGGGACGACTTTGCCGACGCCGGAACCGGCAAGCCGAATCTCAGCCGCTACGATTTGGCGCTTGCGTCTCACTTTGTCAGTGCCGGAGTGGCACCCCAGCAGGTGGCAGATGTCCTGACGGCGTTCCGACTGAAACATGGCAACCCAAAAGGCAAGGCATATCGCCGCGACTATCTCCGAAGAACGATCCATAGAGCCTCGCAGGGTAATAGCGGGTCCACATCATCGTCTGGGCATTCCAACGCGGCTCAGGACGGCGGGGACCCAGTTGAGCCCCGTCGCCCCAATGAGGAGTTCACTGAAGGGCAGAGATCGCCCCACCAACAGGACAATACCTTCCCCGACTCCGAACCGACATCGGATCGCGCACCAGAGCAATCCTCGACACCCCCCGTAGGCGGCGAGAGCATCAGTGGCGAAGCCAACGATTACTTCAAGGCGAAGGTCCCAGGTTCGGTGGAATTCCTCGTCGCGCAGGTTGAGGCCGCGAAGGACCCGGCGGCCGTCTACGAGCATATCGAGAGCTTCGCAGCTCTCTCCGAAGCGGAACTTGCTGTGGTCTACCAGAGGCTGAAGGCCGCGCTGGGATCGAAGCTCAACCGCGTTCACTTTGACAAAGCGATCACCGAAGCCCGCGCACGGTTGAAGGAGGACAAGTCGAAGACAGGCGAGCCCAAATCTCCGAGCGGACCGTCCCATCCCTATCGCGAAATCAGCGGCAGCATCTTTCGCATCAAGGCTGGGAAGGCTGGCGTTGAGGAGTACGTACCGCTGACCAATTTCACAGCGCAGATCGTCTCCGACATCACCGAGGACGATGGTCTCGAAACGATAAGGTTTTTTGGCATATCTGCCACGGCGGGGCGGCAGGCCCAGTCCTTCATCGTCCCTGCCAGCGAATTCACCAGGATGGATTGGGTTCTCGAATCCATCGGCCCCCACGGGATTGTGAACCCAAATCAAAAGGACTGGGCGCGGGCCGGAATCCAGAGCCTGTCCAAAGACATCAAGACCAGCAAAATATACATCCATACCGGGTGGCGCCGAGTGGGTGGCTCCATGCTCTATCTGCACGGAGGCGGCGCGATCGGTCCGGGAGGTGCAGTCCAAAACATCGATGTTCGACTCTCCGGCGCGATGGCGCATTACGAGTTGCTCCTGCCGGAGAACCGCGAACAATTGACCGCGGCCGTACGCGCCAGCCTCCGGATGCTCGACGGGGCACCCGACCACGTCGCTTTTCCTGTGCACGCAGCCCCTTATCGTGCAGCCGTTAGATCGTGTGATTTCAGCATGTGGTTGAGCGGCCCTACAGGCGTCTTCAAGAGCGAGGAAGCAGCGCTCGCGCAGCAGCACTATGGCGCCGCGATGAATGCGCGCCGGTTGCCTGCAAACTTTGCGAGCACCGGGAACTCGCTTGAGGTGCTTGCGTTTACCGCGAAGGATGCGCTGCTCGTGGTTGACGACTTCGCTCCCAGCGGCAGTTCGCACGACGTTGCACGCTATCACGCCTCAGCTGACCGGCTTCTCCGGGCGGCTGGGAACAACCAAGGGCGCGGCCGCCTGTCTTCGGATGCCCGCCTCAAGGATGCCAAACCACCACGAGGGTTAGTCCTGGCCACTGGCGAAGATTTGCCGAGAGGTCAGTCCATCAGGGGCAGGACGCTGGTTGTAGAGGTTGCCCCCGGCGATGTGAACATCGCGGTGCTGACGGAATGCCAATCGGCAGCCGCCAGTGGTGCATACGCACGCGCCATGGGCGGCTACATAAAATGGATGGCCGGGCAGTACGACAATATCCAGGCCGAGTTCACGGCGCGGGTGCTGGAACTCCGTTCGCAGGCCACCAAAGTCCACTCCCGCACGCCGGCTATTGTCGCCGACTTGTGCGCTGGATTCGAAATTGTTCCTGCGGTTCGCCGCCAGCACCGGAGCGATCAACGCCTCCGAACAACGGGAGCTTGGAGAACGGTCCTGGGCGGCGTTGAACAAAGTTGCGAAAGCGCAGTTAGTCCAACACGACGCTGCCGAGCCCACGCATCGGTTTCTAGAGTTGTTGAGAGCAGCGATACTGTCGGGTCAAGCCCACGTTGCGAGGTTGGATGGCGGCGCCCCTGCCGGCGATGGCCAGTGGGGTTGGCAAATGATGGGCTCCGGCGACCACGAACGACTGGTAAGCAAGGGGAAATGTATCGGCCGGTTGGACGGCCCAAGCTTCTACCTGGAAGCCACCGCCAGTTATAGTACCGCCCAGGACCTTGGCCGCTCCACGGGCGAGCCGCTGGCCGTCAGCGAAATTACCCTGCGAAAACGGCTCAGTGAGAAAGGCCTGTTGGTGAGTACGGACCCCGGCAGAGGAACCCTCACCATCAGACGCACGATCTGCGGAGAACAGATCCCGGTCCTCCATCTCAGTGCGGACGCCCTGTATTCGACAAAGGCCAGCTCCGGGGCCACGGGGAGTGAGGACAAATCGCCCAAAGAGGTGTTCTCTTGCTGACCACTGCGCTGGAGTTGGTCCGGTACCTTCGCCGGTCCGGTGGGGAAATCGACGTCGATGATGGCGCTCTGTGCGTCAACGCGCCAGCCGGCGTGTTGACCGAAGAGATCAAGAACGAACTGGTCACACATAAGGCCGACATCCTGTCGTCGTTCTCCCAGTCCATACATTTGCTGAATGAGCGCGGGGTGCGGCTGGTCTCCAGTGATGGGCGAACCGTCGCCCTGTGGCGCGATGCCGACGGGCGTGAGGTCCGCGATGCCCTGGACGCAGTCGGTCTCGGCGACGCGAAGGTCGAGTACCTAGAAGACCCGGAAGCTGAAATCGCAGACCGATACCGCCAGTTCATACCGGAATATGTAAGGTCGATATGGTCACAGCAGGGACTATTGGCCACCCCTGCCGAGCGACTGAGGGCGGAGGCCAAGGCCCGCTATATCAACCGCTTCTTCAATGCCCTTGGGCCACGCTACCGTCCAAGCCGAGTTCTCCCTTCTACCGTTCTACACGGCATGCTAGCCGTCAAGAAGAGAGCAGGGGCCAAAAAGTAGATCCGTGCCTGGCCCATTTGTCGGTTTTCCGACCGCGATTGTCGGGCGTTAGGCAGTTCTTGCGAGCCTACCCGACATCGACTTCATGCGCGGAATCAATGTGTTACGGGCAAAATGTCGGAAATGTCGGATTCTTCGCAGGGGAGGGGTGGTCAGGGAATCATAAAAATGGCGACTCGGCGCGTAGTCGTTCCTTGGTAACCACTGAGCCGGCGCCGGATACACAGAGGCTACACACGTCCCTACCGCCAGCTTTTGACCTCTTCTTCCACCCCCCCTATATATATTTATCCGACATTTCCGACATTTCCGACATCTAGGGCTCTAAGTCGCTGATTGCATGCGGTCGGGCGATGTCGGTTTTTGTGTTTATTGCAATTTGCAAAACCGACAAATCCGACAGTGAGCCCGGTTTGGTGCACCTGTGTCTCACTCGCGTCGAAGTTCTGCTGGCAAAGCGCCAAGAAAAGCTCCGCTGCGTGACACAAGAATGGGTCACTTCCGGTATATGGGTGAGAGCATGTTCGTAAGAAGCAAAGTAGTGAAAGGTAAGCACTACTTCCAGATGGTCGAGAATAACCGCGTCGAGGGCCGTGTCTGTCAGACCGTTCTCTTGTCGCTCGGCGAGTGGGCCACGGTCGCCGAGGCGCGCGCCGCGATACCGCAACGTCTCCAAGGGCTCGATCAGTTGATCGCCGCGAAACGGGAAGAGCAATCCCAAGCGGACTCGCATCGGCCGTGGGCGAAGTGTACAAGGTCGGGCCAGACGAATTGGAGACTCGTCCACCAGCGCGCCTGTCAGGAGATTCGGAGACGGCGCCACGAGATCACCCGGCTCACCAGCTTACTTGAAGATATTCAGAAGCTGGAGCAAGGAGTTACGAAGTAAGTAGTGGCCTGTTAGCACTACGGGTCCTGTCCGCCGATCTTTTTTCGGGGGTTGCAATAGTGCGGCATTCGGCTAGTGACAGGCCCCGAAAAAGTGGTTAACTCTCGGTTAACTCGGTTAACTGCAATTCCGGAAACGCGTCTCTAAGAGCATGATTCCAGTTCACATCGATCTTTCGAATCGCCGCACTGCGGCGGCGTATATTGGCGAGTAAAGCAAAATGGGAGATGCAACGACACCACGGTTGATGACGAAGGCCGCATTCGCCAAGCACAGGAGCGTCTCGAAGCCGTACGTTAGCAAGTTGGCCCGGAACGGGATCCTGGTGATGCGCGGTGGCAAGATCGACGTGCAGGCCACGGACACGGTGCTCGACGACAAACCAGTGGCCGACATCGATCCGCCGTCGCGCCCGATGCGGATGGCCGAAGATATGGGCCAAACACCGAGCGGCGCAAGTTTCGGACAAGCAAGAACAATTGAAATGGTTTTCAGGGCAAAAATTTGCCGGCTCACCTTTGAAACAAGAGTGGGAAAGCTCATCGATGCCGCGACTGTGCGGAACAAGATTGCTGCCGAAGTCCGGGATTTTCGCGATGGTCTGCTTGGCATCCCAGACCGACTGTCGATGATCCTCGCAAGCGAACGTGATGCTCGAAAAATCCGATTGATGTTGGATACTGAGTTCACCCGCGAACTCGATCGACTGGCCGATGCGCTCCAAAATGTTGGAATGGGTGCGGTGCACTTAGGTGCGCGGTAGGCGCGAGCTACGCTTCTCGCAAACTACGACGGCAGGGTATCACCGGCTCCACCGACTGGACCGACCGTTAGGCCTCGGCGGCCGTTCGCTCCACCGCCACTCGCAGGGCCAAGCCGCAGCCGGCAAATTGTCCGCCGGCCGTTAAGGCAGCACGGCCAAAAGGCGGCGCGGAAATGACCAAAACATGTGCCGTCTTTTTGCGGAGATCTGAGACACTTAACCCGGCGCTCCGGTATATCTCCATCGGGACGGGATTTAGCGCGCGGCGCACACCTCATTCCAGGCCCAAACCTTTCCTGCTCCCTGCACCCAGCCACCGCTACGAACACCATCGAAATGGCAACGGAAGCAAAACCGGAACTGACTCGGCAGGTTTTCACGACCTCACGCGAGCTGGAATACTTTTCAGAGGCTGAGTTCGTTACTCAAACTGGGTATAGCAAGGCCGAGTGGTGGCCCGGAGTGCTGGTCAAAGAGTTGCTCGACAACGCCCTCGACGTCTGCGAGCAGGCCGGCGTCGAGCCCGAAATCAGGGTTGAGTTCACCGGCGATTCATTGGCGATCACTGACAACGGCCCCGGCATACCGCCAGCGGTGGTGGAGCGCATCCTGGACTTTGGGACCCGTACCAGCGACAAAGGCGCCTATGTTTCTCCAACCCGTGGCGCCCAGGGGAACGCCCTGAAGACCGTACTGGCGATTCCGTATGTCCTGAATGGCGGGCGGCCGTCTGTTGTAACCATCGAGGCGCAAGGAATCCGGCATGTGATTACGGTCGCAACGGATCATATTGAGCGTCGGCCGCAGATTGATCACCGAATTGAGGAAATTGTAAGAACCGACGGTACCTCAATCCGGATCGCCGTGGATTCAGCTAGCTCGTATTTGCCAGGCTCGGAGAGCGGGTTTTTACAAAGGCTTCTTCTGGATTATTCCCTGTTCAATCCGCATGCGGACTTCCTTTTGGATGAAGGCGGTGAACTTCTGCGTTTTGAACGGACCGCTCCTGACTGGACCAAGTGGCTTCCTGTCGATCCCACGTCCGCCCACTGGTATACCGCGAAGCGCCTGGAGAACCTGATCGCATCCTATGTGGCCGCCGAACGCACAGGCGGAAGGGTGCGTACGGCCCGCGAGTTCGTCTCCGAGTTCCGTGGCTTGTCTGGCACGGCCAAGCAGAAGCAAGTGACAGCCGAAACGGGCCTGGACCGCGCTTACCTGCATGATCTGGCTGCTGGCGGGCGGATCGACCGCGCTGCCATGGGTCGACTCGTGGCGGCAATGCAGAGGCTGTCCGCTCCGGTGAAGCCGGAAAGCCTGGGCGTCCTTGGGTGAACAGCATTTCCGCGAATGGCTCGCGATTGGCGGCGAAGCCGGCAGTTTCCGGTATAAGCGCCTTACAGGAACCGATGATCAGGGCTTGCCGTACGTGGTGGAATGTGCCTTCGTGGTTACGAGAGATCCCTCACTCCAAGGAGAACACATCGGGATTAACTGGAGTGTCCCGCTTTCGAATCCCATCGCCAGGAACGATTTCACCGCCGCTGACGGTGATATCGTTTGGGGCCTGGGAGGGTTGCTGGAGAGCAACCTCATCGATTTGGACGATGACCCCATCTGCCTGACGCTGCACCTAATCTGCCCGAAGTTCAATTCCCTAGATCGGGGCAAAGGGAGCGTGCACCTGCCCGATAACTTTTCCCAGGCGCTCGCGAAGGCGGTGTTGGATGCCACCCGAGAATGGGCCGCGATTAAGAAGAAACAGGAGCGCGATCAGCGGCAGTCCGATCGCTTGATGGAGCGCATGTCCCACGTACGTGATGAACGTACCTCGGCGAAGGCCGCGGCATACGCCGCCATCCCCGACGCATACCAGAAGGCCAGCGGCAATGGGCGGTATCCGGCCAACGCCAGGCAGATCATGTACGCAGCCCGGCCCGTGATTCAGGAAATGACCGGCAGGAGTTTGGACGACACCTACTTCACGCAGACGCTACTTCCCGATTACATGCTGGAACATCCGACAGAGACGGCGCGATGGGACGTCGCCTACGACGCGCGGGGTCACCTCTGGGAGCCGCACACTGGCGAGGAGATTGGACTCGGGACCCTCGGCGTCCGCAATTACCTGGCAGGTATGCAAATTGCTTCGCCGACGAATGTGGGCATCTGTCTGCCCGATTTCAGCACCGGATTTCCAACTGCTGGTCCGATAAACCGATACGGCACAGTACTGTACATCGAAAAGGAGGGCTTCCTGCCCTTGTTGCAGCGCGCCCGTTTGGCCGAGCAGTACGACATGGCGATCATGTCGTCGAAGGGGATGGGTACCACAGCGGCGCGCACCCTTATCGAACGGTTGTCCAGCAAGGTGAAGGTGGGAGTGCTGCACGATTTTGATAAGAGTGGCTTCAGCATCGTGGGAACGCTGACCCGTGACACGCGGCGATATGCCTATACCAAGGCGCCGCAGGTTATTGACCTGGGTCTTCGTTTGAAAGATATCCAGGAGTGGGGCCTCGAGGCGGAAGACGTCATCAACGACAGCGATCCAACCGAGAACCTAATGGCGAACGGGGCGACGTCAGAAGAGGTAGCCTTCCTGCGCGGCACGACCATTCTCGGCTCGGGGCGGACCCAGAAATACAAAGGGCGCCGCGTGAATTGAACGCCTTCACCAGCGAGCAATTCATTGCGTGGTTGGAATCGAAGCTGCAGGAGCACCACGTGGCCAAAGTCATTCCGGACGACGCCACTTTGGAACACGCCTATCGCCGCGCCGCCGGCCTCAAACGTTGCCAGGCGATCCTGGAACGGGCGGTGGCGGAAATCGGCGCCTATGCCGACAACGTGGAGGTTCCCGAAGATCTGGGCGAACGGGTACGGGAACAACTGGCGCATGCGCCCGGGCAGGCGTGGGACGATGCGATCGAGTGGCTGGTGCCGCCGGTAAACCTTGACGAATAGCTGGTTTGGGTTCCCATGCAAGTGCAACCTGCTCTGTTTGACGATTGGCCTGCGTAGCTCTATCTGGGCCGTCGGTATCGGCGCAATGACCAGTCTTGGCAGGCGGGGATCCACGAGGCGGGCCATGGGGTCACGGCACATCTTCTAGAGATTCCATTCACTCGCGTAACCATCCGGCCGGCACTTGGCGGTATTGCTGGCCCGGTATTACTAAATCTGGATGAGTACCTGAGTGACGGATCGATGATCCCGATCAATCGGCGCCTAAACGCTGTCGCAATGGTTCTGGTGGCCGGCAGCGTGACCCAAGAGGCCTTAGCGTTCATGCCCAACCTCAGAACCTGCGCACCAGGCTCGGATTACGACAAGCTGGACAAGTTACTTATCGGGGAACAGGCGGGAAAGGATGCTGCAATAGCCACCTTCGAAAAAGGGGTTTGCGACATCTTGGCCTCTCCGGGTGTTGGCCTGATGGTGTACCAGCTTGCGCTTGCGCTTGCACTGACGAAGCGTATCACTCTGGATCACGACGAAGCGGTCCGAGCGATGAAAGGCGAACTCCTCTGATCGATTGGCTGTGCTGGCGAACACAAAGAAGCACGGCCGGCCCATCGGGCGTGACAGCGTGTTCCTGACCCCCTCGATTCCCGTAACTGGGTTACCCTGAAGATCATGAAAGTCGGAGTGAGCTTTCTGCTAGAGGACAAGCTGGGCGCGCACCTTGACGCGGTGCGGGTCGCGCGACTGGAGGCGGTCCCGATCTCGCCGGCTCAGAGGCAGGGACTGGAGGGCCTCGGCGGCTTGGTGCTGACCGGCGGCGGCGATGTCGATCCGTCCCTCTACGGGGCGGAGCCGAACGCCCTGACAAAGCATGTCGTCCGCGATCGCGACGAACTGGAGTGGGAATTGATCGCGGAAGCTGAGCGGAAGGACCTGCCTATTCTCGGCATATGCCGCGGGCTACAGATGTTGAATGTTATGCGCGGGGGAACTCTTCACCAGCATGTTGAGGGTCATAAGGGTGCGGAGCATACCGTGCGCCCCGAGCCGGGGTCCCGGATCGCGGTATTCGTCGGCACAGAGGATTATACGGTCAACTCGCGCCACCACCAGGCTGTAAACCGGTTGGTGGCGGACTGATCGTGACGGCGTGCGCAGAGGATGGAATTATCGAAGCGATAGAAGATCCAGCAAGACGCTTCTTGGTTGCAGTACAGTGGCATCCCGCTCACCGTCACGCCCTCGCTGGCCCGAACCACTCCCGCCGCGGGATAGACCACTTCCATTCGCGGCGGAATCTCGCTGGCAGCCAGGTTGCCCCAGACCGAATCGATTTTCACCGCTCGCGGCCAGCGCGAGTCGTCGAAACCGGCCAACCTCCACCCCTGCGCTTCCTTGGACGCGTCAAAACGAATGTGGCGAACTGGCTTGGCGCCCGGCGTAGATGGCATCCAATCCGCCAGTGAGTATGCCGTGGCCGGAATCGCACTCCAATCAGGGCCGGCGGTCACCTGGAAGGGCGGACGGTCCACAAAGGCAAAGTCCGCGGCGAAAGCGAATCCGGGGCGGCCGAGCGAGTAGTTCGGTTGCTCCCTGGTGAATACTTCCGCGGCCATAACGTTGTCCCCTGGTTTAAAAAAGGGCGTTAAATCGCGCACGTCATACAACCATTGGTGCGACCAGCGCGTGGGCGGGCTGTAATCGTTGCCGGGATCGGCAGGGCCGCGGGAGACGAGTTGTCCGTTGATCCAGAGGCGGTAGACGATGTCGGCGCTGATCCGTACCCGAACCGCCTTCGGGGCCGCCGGAAGGGTGACATTCTTCCGAAAGGACGCGGCTATGGCTTCGCCCCCGCCAGCGGCAGGATTGAGCCAGATCCACTGCGCCTGCCAGCGTCCGGTTTCTTTCGCGGGCACGAATCGATACCCCGTGGCATCCACTCCTTCCGCGGTTATCCGGGGCGTCGTTCCCATGTTGACGACGGGGCCGCGGGGGTCCGGCGACTCCTGCGCGGAGGCGTTACAGGCCGCAAGCAGCAGGAGTATGTGCGATCCATGTCTCATTTCATTCAGGATCTCAAACCGCGGAGGCGCCGGGCCAAGCTGCCCCACTGCCTTGATGCCCCTCTGAATCCAGAGTGCGGCAGGTGATCCCGTGTCCGTAAATCCGGTAGGCGTAGGTATCAATTTTCGCGGATCGCCTTGCAAACTCTATCCACGCGAATCGCAGGAGACTCCCGACTTTCCACAGATTTGCTTGTCAAGCTCCTGCAACCTTTGACCGCAAGTGCACCTGCGTTGTGGAAATCAAGTTCAAGGCCGAATTCGGCGTTATACTCCCACACACCGGAACGTACCATGCAGTCGAACGAGAGCATCCTTGACGTCGATTACAGGATCGATGGCGATGTCCTTTATCGTTACCATTCAAAGCCTTCAAAAGTAGTGGAGCGAATCGTCCCTTGGGGACCGGAAGCCGCCGCCTGGCGGATCGCCACGGGCGAGTGGCAGCCCTTTGTGCCGGAATTCGACGTCTCTGACCTCGAAGAAACGGCTTGCCACCCCGGCACTTCCCGATTACCCAGTTGGTGCCGCCGCGTGGCCGCCTACCGGTTTCTAATCGAGCGCTGGCCGGAGGAAGCGCGCGACGGCGTTCGCGGCTTTCCTTCGGCGCACTGGCAATTGCTTCAGTTCGTCAACGCGGGCGGCGTGCCCGCACTCGAATTGCTGCGATCAAACCCGGCGCTCGGCTATCTGGCCGCCATGGCGGGTGCGGCCGGTCAGATCGGTCTCCGCCGCCGCAATCTCGCAGCCCTGTTCGGCTTTCCCGAAACCGAGCACGCCGTGCGTCTGCTCCGCAAGGTTCCAACCGCCTGGGTCTCCGGCGAGTTTCTGGCGCAACTGCGTGCGGCGATGACGCAAGAACGCGATGCCGAGGCCATAATAACGCACCTAGTGCACATCAATCCTATCGCGTTGGAAGTGGCGCGGGATCCGGAATTGCGAGCATCGGTAGCGCCGGACTGCATTACACGCCTGAGTCGCGTGCCGGCTTCCGTAGCGCACTGCGATCTAATCGCCCGCGTGCGGGACTTACTGGAGAGCGCGCGTAACAAGGGGCTCCCAACACCTCGTATCCGCCGGTTCTCCGATCTTGATCTGTCGGTGTACGCCGCGCCGAGGCAGGCGCATCCCGGCCCGCGTCGGCGTACTCCTCGCGTCGAGTCCTTCGTGTTTCCTGCACCACCGCGGCACGACCTTGCGATCCCGGGGAGCCTCCCGCCACCACCGCTCGGCACTGTTCCTGGCCTCAATCCGCCAGTTTCTGCTGCACAAGTACAAGCGCCTTTGTCCCCGCGATCCACGCACAAGAAAGCCTTCGCATTTCCGGAGCCGCCTCTGGCCGATCTCGTAGCCGCGGGAATTCGGATACACGCGATCCGCAGCCGACAGGGCCTCGTTGCCGAGAGCGACGCCATGAACCATTGCGCGGGCCGGGACAAATCTTATGCGCGGCGCGTAGCCGGCGGCCGCCTGTACTTCTATCGCATGATCGAGCCCGAGCGTCTCACAATTGCGATTCGGCCCAGAGGGGACTGGTGGGCCGTTGAAGAGATTCGCGGTATCTGCAATCGGCAGCCGAGCGAGTCTGCCAGCCTGCTCATTTGGGATTGGGTGCGACAGTCCTCCGGACCCACGGTCGAGGCGACCTGCTCCGAAAGCACGCCCCCTGCGCGCCCTGCGCCTGTTGTCCTACGGCAAACTCAAATCCGCCAGCACCGTGGTACACCCGAGAATCAGCTTTCGTTCGACTTCGGCGTTAGCCTGTGAAATATTCGACTCACGTGCGGGCCATCAAAGACGCTATCATCGCTTTTCGGAACCCGCTCCATGCCGATCGCAACCCGCACCTTTCGCGTCTTCGTCAGTTCCACTTTTGAGGACCTGAAAGTCGAACGCGACGCACTACAGCGGGAGGTGTTCCCAAAACTCCGCACGTTGATCGCCCTGGGCGGACATCGCGCTTTTCCGCGTTGCGGATCTACTGGAACTCGCGCCAAAAGGTAGTGACTTGTACAGTTGGGTGCTTCGGGTATCCCGCATGAAGTTGCAGTGTGTAGACTCAGATCGACTTTGGAGCCGAAGGGCTGCCTCTCAGTGAGCTGTCGAACATCGCCGCTATGGTGCGAGGGAAATCGTCGCCGGTGAGCGTCGGCAAGAACAAGGTCGGGCGGAACGATCCATGTCCGTGCGGGAGTGGGAAAAAGTTCAAGAAATGCTGCGGATCGTGACGCCGGCACCCTCACATCCTGGCCTCCGCATCCCGCTTGGCTCGCTCAATTTCTGCAGGTTCTCGGAACTCACATTAATCCTTAAAGTTCATTCGCTCTGTGATCGGGCGCGACCTTTCGGGCGCTTTTCATTTGTCCGGCAGCGCGGTACGATTCGGCTTCGAGGATGAGGGTGCCGAGATGAACGTCGAGGTAGTCTGCTACTCCGGCTACAAAGGTGACGAGCGGCCGGTTCGTTTTCGGCTGGGTGGCCAGGATTACTTTGTGGAAGAACTGCTTGACCAGTGGTACGGGCCGGAGGACCTCTTTTTCAAGGTCAGGGCGAACGAAGGGAACGTGTATATCCTCCGGCGCCGCTCATCTGTGCCGGAAGGGGAATGGAGTCTGGAATCGTTCCGTGACATGAGGCGAGGCGGCTGACCCAGGGAATGCCATGGCCTCGACGCGAAGTCCGCTTCGGCTTGCGCACGGATGGACCCTGGTTCGCGACCCGAGCCTGTCCGCAGCGCTTGTGCGCGAATTCATCCGCCCGGCCGTTCGTACCGTACCTTCCTCGATGGCGCGGCGATTGGGGTCCTGCCGGATCTCGCTTCCGTCGGAAGTGGTATCGGGCGTGGCGTCACGATGGACCATGGTCAATGGCGGGCTGGAAGTCTCCGTCACGACAGCGGGGATCGAGGAGCATGATGTCGCCATGGAGTTGCTGCTGTGCCTCGGCCAGGGCCTCTGGGAGAGACTGTCGGACGGGGAACTGCGTGCGTACTGGATGCTTCTGTGCGACGAGATCAGCATGGGGATCGACGGCGAGATCGACGAGCAGGCGCTGGAGGAGAAGCGTTCTCTGTTCGCAAGCCGATCCCACGCTAACAACGCGAAGCGGCTCACAGGTTATGGCCGTGCTTCCTTCGCCGGGACTGTGGCCGAGTACGTTCACTGCCTCTGGCACGAGGTCACCGTTCGAACCGGGCCGGATCATCTACCGGTAGATCCGTTGCGCCGGCGCCTGGAGATAATGGCACGGTGGTTCCCGCCGAACCGGGGTTATCGCTTATTCCCAGCGGCCTGAGAAAGCCACGGGACGTTGCATCGAGGTCAAGTTATTACGACTTTTCCTTGGGCGTGTCCGTTTTCCAGATACCGAATGGCCTCAGGGACTTCACTCAAGCTGTAGCGCCTGTCAATCACCGGCTTTACCTTACCGGTTTCCATGAGTTCGCGCAGGATGTTCAGGTCTTCTTTGCTCGGCTTAGCCAGCATCATTACGAAGCTTTGGCTTACGAATGGCGACAAAAGAAGCGGCTTGACCATACCAATCAGCGGACCGAGCAAGCCACCGTCCGGTCCTCCTCCGACCATGACGCAAACCCCCTTCGGCTTTAAGACGCGCCTGCACGCTGACAGAGAGTGGTTCCCGATAGAATCGAGAATCAGGTCGTAACGTTCGCCGCTCTTAGTGAAATCCTCTTGCGTGTAATCGATGACCCGGTTCGCGCCGATCGATCGGACCATGTCCACATTCCTTGTACTGCATACGCCCGTAACATCCGCGCCGAACGACCTGGCAATCTGCACGGCAAACGTGCCCACGCCCCCCCGCCGCGCCGTTAATCAGGACCTTCTGCCCGGACTGAATCCGTCCGTGGTCGCGAAGAGCCTGCAATGCGGTGATGGCCGCTATATTTACCGAAGCCGCTTCCTCAAACGTCAGGTTATCGGGCTTCATGACTACTCCGCGCTCGGCAGCACAAGCATACTCCGCAAACGCGCCGCGACAGCCGCCGAACACCGCGTCGCCGGGTTTGAACTGCGTTACGTTCCCGCCAACCGCTTCCACCTGGCCGGCCACATCAACCCCCAGACGTGGGACCTTTGGCTTGCGCAGTCCGGTCATGAGGCGGACGAGGTACGGCGAGCCCCTCATGAAGTGCCAGTCAAGCGGATTGACCGAAGCCGCGCGAACCCTTATAAGAACTTCATTGTCCCCGGGGGTCGGCTTTTCGATTTCTGCACATTTCAGGACATCGGGTGAACCGTAGCTGTGATAGACGATTGCTTTCATATGGCCTTCTGTGCCGGCCTTTGCGCAACAACAAAGAGCATAGCCTTTTTGTACCGTGATAGAAACTGACTTCCTCGACCGGCGTCTTCGTAGCGCGCCTGGCTGTTCGTGGAAATCCAGGTCGTTGTCCTCAAGTCGGGCTGGCTGTTCCCTTGGGAGTCCCGGCCTCAGAGCGCTGAGAGCACATCCCGCGCAGTCGTCCAACGAATACCGGATAGCGATCGTTGTCGAGCGGCACCAGCTTTGCCCGGCCGTCGAACATGTTACGCATGTACTGCATGCCCTGCCTTGCCGGGTAAAGTTCCTTCTCTCCGGAGCGACCGTGCTCGCGACATGGTCCACATGAGGCCGGCACAATTTCCGCTGACGGCTTGCGCGTTTCACGGGATTGATCCACCAATTTCGCTAGATATCGGCGGCGTCCCGCGGATTTCGCTACTTTTCAGAAAGCCTGTCTTCCTGCCGGAATGCATCCGACAACTGCAGCGTTAAGGAAGTTGAGAGAATTGGGATTTGAGGACTGTTGACAGATCTTATCGCCTCTTCTAGCGGGGCGATGGTCTTTCGGAGGTGGCCGCATGAAAATTGGTTTGCAGGCATGGGGTAGCGAGGGGGATATTCAGCCCTTCACCGCGCTCGCGGCAGGACTCGTCAAGGCAGGCCACGAGGTCACGCTGGTCGTAACCGACAATATCGGCCGCGACTACAGCGATCTGGCAAGCCGGTTTGGTTACCGATACGTAGCCGTACCGAATCCCCTGATGGCTTCTGCAGGAGAATCGGAGAGAATCTGGCGGAAGCTTATCGATCTGGGCAATCCGATCAAGCAGGACGAGCTTGTGATGCAGTATGGATTTGATCCCGCGTTGGAGGCCATGTATGCTGCCTCCCGCGAGTTGTGCGCCCAGAGTGACGCGGTTGCCGGGCACTTCTTGGTTTACCCCCTGCGCGTAGCAGCGGAAAAGGTCGGCGTACCGGCCGCCACGGTCAACATCGTCCACAACTGCTTGCCCTCTTCGAGTGTGTGCCCACCTGGCTTCCCCCACCTCGGCCGCTGGTCATACCGGCTCGGCTGGAAAATTGTTCGAACGATGGTGAACCGTATCTTCCTGCCCCGAGTCAATGCTCTACGGACCCGCGAGGGACTCAGGCCGGACACCGACGTCATGACTCAAACCTGGGCCGCAGACTGGCTCAACCTGGTCGCGGTCAGCCCACAGATTTGCCAGGTGCCCGCGGACTGGGAAGAGAGGCACGTGGTTTGCGGCTTCCTCAATCCCCCGGCGAATCTAATGACCGACGAGTTGCCCGCCGGACTGGACGAATTCCTGTGCGCCGGCAGTCCGCCTGTCTACTTCACCTTTGGCAGCATGATGCTCCACAGTCTCGAATACATCCACGAGGCGGCGGCGATCTGGATCGAAGCCGTGCACCGCATCGGTTGCCGGGCAGTCATCCAACTCCCGTGGGATGACCTGTCTGCTTTTGAAACCGATGAACGCTACGTCTTCAAGGTCAAACGGGCACCCTATAACAAGGTATTCCCTCGCTGCGCGATGGTGATCCACCACGGAGGTGCCGGAACCACGCAGTCGGCGCTACTCGCGGGCCGCCCGTCGATCATCGTGGCGCATGTCTCGGACCAGTTCTTTTGGGGTGCCGAATTGGAACGGTTACGCGTCGCGGGGTACACGCTGAACGAAAGAGCTTGAACGCGAGGCACCTCGCGACGGGGATCTCCAGCGTGTTAGCCAGGCCGGAGATGGCTTTCCGAGCCGCAGGGTTCGGCAGCAGGATGGCTTCAGAAAATGGCGTGGCGACGGCAATTCGTCATCTGGAAGAACGAATGGGATTATTGCAGGATTCCCGAGGGGCCTAAATGAGGCTTAGGATCATGGTCGCCAAGTGGTTATCGCAGCTTTGCCCCGACGACTATTTCTCGCCCGCTGGCGACGAGGATCACTGGTCAGTGTGGTGGGTTCCCGATCGCGGGCGGAGGGGAGACTAATGGACGCACCGCGCGGCTCTGGCCGAATCCAGCCGCGCCTCCTCCCGGCTCGGTTCGCTGGACGGAAGTGGATTCAGCGCCACGAATCGGGTGGCCTTGGTTCGTTTGGCCACGCAACTGTCCTCCAGTTGCTACTTCTAGCTTATCGCCCACGACTGGGACACTCGCAAGCATCTCCTGGCAGCAGCGTGAGGTGATGTGCGCCATCCGTAGGCAAAGTAAAGCGGAAGATTCGATCCCGCCCGTCTCAGGCCATGACTAATTCCGCAGTTCCATCAGCAGGATCCAGTCTTGCGAGTCGGGCGCGGCCGGAGTTGCCCACGTGGGGCCGTGCGCGACACCGGCGTCATCGTATAAGCCGGTGCGCGGATCGTACCATCGTGCGGCGTAATTCCCCGCCGGCAATTGCACTTGAATACTCCCGCCGTGCTCCAAATAATAGACGTAGGTCTCGCCGGCGAGCCCCAGGCACGGCACATTGGCCGGACCGGCACCCGTAAGCGGATCGAGCTTCCACCATTCAAGCGAGGTCCAGAAGTCGTAGAGATGCTGGTGCAGTTTGAGCAGCACCATCTCGTCGTTGCCGCGGCCGGTCACCCAGCCGCCATACCCAGGCACGTTGGCGCGCTCCCCGGTGGTTTGGTAGCCGCCCGCCATAGTCATCTGCCAGGCCAAGCGGCGGCGGGTATCGGCCGAGCGCGCCGGATAGAGCCGCGCTTCCCCCCACGGGTAAGGATAGTGGTCCTCATAGCCGTATTCCTCATTAACCTGTGGAATCGGCCGCCCGACGGCCTCAGACTTGGCGCGGTTGCGCAGCATGAAGTCGTAGGCGCCGTGCTCGTCCCAGCTCTGGTACATGGCGAAGTCGGACCACGCCGACTTGCGAAATGGATACTCGCCGCTGCCGTGCACGCTGATCATGTGGGCATACGGATCGTGGGCGCGCAGGTAGGCGCCCATCTCTTCCACCCAGGCCTCCGTGCGGAAAAGATGATGCTCGTTGGTCAGGTCCCAGAAGACGTTGGAGTAAGCGGCAAGACGGGCCGCGGCGTAGCGATAGTACAGCTTCTCGAGATCGCCGCCCATCGCATAGGAGCGGAAGGGATCGACGCCGGGCAGCCGCCCGTCGACGTAGAAGATCACCGAGATCTGGATGCCGAGCTTGCGGGCGTAGTCCAGCAGGCGTTCGTACTTTTGCCAGTATTCGACATGGAAGCGCTGCGGATTGAAGCCGGGGTCGTCGACGTCGTCGGGCCGCGCTGCCGGCCAGACGTTGACGCAGAAGCTAAACCAGCCGTTGGTGGTCACAGCAGGCTCCATCCACTGCGCGCCGCTCGTCACGCGCGGGGGAATCAACGCAACGCGAGCCTGGGTGACGTGGAAGCGCGCCATCCGGTCGAGGCTCTCGCGAATGATGGCTTCGTCGCGCCACCCGGCGAGCGCATAGGCCGTCGTGGAGCTGTAGAAGTAATGCTGGCCACTACCTTCGTAAACGAAGTGCCACGGGTGCGCCGCGTCCACGCGCACCGGCCCGCGCAGTCCCTTTTCGACGGCAGTGAAGCTGCCATGGGCTGTGCGCAAAAGACCGTTCTGCCGAAACTCCGCAGTCCACTGCACCAGGCCGGGCCGGTGAGGCATATATCGCACTTGAAAGCGCGTGCCGTCTTGCGAATCGCAGAAGCCTTCCACGGGTAAGGAGTTGCCCTCTGCATCGACAAAGGTCGCCGAGACCGCTACGTCGGTGAATGGATTGAGCGCCGTGGGCGCGTCGACATGGACCTGCACCGTAGCGATGTCGTAGATGCCGACCGAGGCCGCGGGCCCGCTGAATCGCACCTCGCGTGGAGGCAGCGCCGATCCCACTGGAGCATCCTTCGCCGGACCTGCGATCGCATCGGCGAACCGCTGGGCGATCAGCCGATAGCCGGCCTCCGAATGATGGGCGCCGTCATTGGGCGCGCCAGCGAGATCGACAATGGTCAGCCACGCCCGGCCCGGTGCCGCCGACTTCAGCCCTTCGCGATATGCCGCCAGCGCCTCCGGCGTGTTGCCGGGAGTCGCCGGCAGACCGAGAAGTACGCGGAGTGTGGGACGGCGCCGATGCGCTTCGTCAGCAATTGCGACGGCCTGAGCGGCCAGTTCGCGCGCCCGTGATTCGCTCACCGGCCTTCGATCCTTATTGACGTCGATCCAGAGATCGTTGCTGCCGGCAAGCAGGATTAGAACGTCGGCCGGATGTTGTTCGATCATGCCTTCGCGTACGCGCTGCCGGATGCGCGCCAGTCCTTCGGCGGAGTATCCCTCATGTTCCGGATCGCTGGCCGGTTCGCCTCCGCGCCTGGAGCCGACGAAGTCGACGTAGATGCCGCGCGCATTGAGTTCATACTTGAGGAATGCCCGGTAACCTGGAAATACCGGTGCTTCGGTGTTGGAGTCGCCCGCGCAGAGGATGCGCAGTGACTTTGAACCGGTGGGGAAGTTCGCGTCGGTCCGCGCCGGCCCGCGGCGTTGCGCGAAGATCCAATCGATGAGGCCGCTTTCGGGCGCGAATGCCTGTTCGAAGACCGTGTGTCCGATTCCAGCGAGTTCGGTGTACCGAGGTGTGCCGCCGGCCGCGCGTATCGACGCGATCATCGACTGCGTCCTTTCCGGTGGCACCACCGGGTCGGCTCCTCCATGCCAGGCCCAGATGGGAGTGGACGCCAGCAGTGGCGCGGTCGTCTCGTCGCCACCGCCGCAGATCGGGGTCACAGCAGCGAACGTGCCCGGCCGCCGCGCGGCCAGTTCCCAAGCTCCGTAGCCGCCCATGGAAATTCCCGCCAGATAGACGCGATCGAGATCGATCGGCAGGGTGCGCAGCGTCTTGTCTATCAACGCGATCGCCATGCTCATCATCGGCGAGGGATCGGGGCGCATCCGCGAAGAACGCCTCGCAGCCCAGTCAGCCTCGACCCAGCGTTCGCCATCGCGGCACTGGGGCACCAACACATAGGCCGGATGTTGCTCGCGGTAGGGCGCGTGGGCCAACCTGTCGGGCAGATACTTCAGTGAGGCCTCGTTGTCGCGGCCGCGTTCGCCGGCGCCATGAAGGAACACGAACAATGGATACCGCTCGCCAGGCTCGACGTGCGGCGGGGCGAGCAGTCGATAAGCGTAATGCTCGCCGTTGTAGTCGAAATTCAACTCCGCGTACTGAGTGGGCTCCGCGAGCTGCACCTCTGCTGCCAAAGCCCCAGTGATCATCAAGGCGCTCAATGCCGCCAGGCGCAACATAGTAGCAGTCCTCCACCATGATCCAATCGCATACTTTCGACGTCTCACCCAAGCAGTCGAACGCAAGTATAACAGCCGTTTGAGTCGACTCGTCTGACGCTCCGGCAATAGAGGTGACGCGCATCCTGGTAGCATCCAGTGGGAATGATAACCGACCCTAGATGGATAGCTCAGACTCCTGCTGTTGTTGTAATTTATCCCCCATAACGAGGTTCCGTAAAATTAGCCGACGCTTAGGAATCTGTCGGCACGTAAGGGTAGAATTGCGAGGGAGCGCTGACGAATACTGGACGAAGATCCTCCTGCTCGCCTGCGGCTGCTAGCCTAGGAGCTTGAGGCCTCAAACTTGTGCCGCACCTGCCAGACATCACGAAGGACATTCCCGACGCACCTGCGGATTCGTTGCAGTTCGGTGGGACTCTGGCACTGAGCGCCCAGCTCAGGTAGTTGCATAGACAACCGCTGCAGCTCGCTTCCATACGCGTTGAGCGCCTCGGGCGACAATCGCGTCAGATATATCGGTTCGCCCGCGGTCTCTCCTTTCAGTGGCTCAAAATCGAACTCGCCGCCTGAAATGTCGCCCACCCGGCTCATGTAGGCCCGTTCGACGTCGATCAGCCACTGAACAATTCTTGCGGTAGCCCCGCCGCTGGTCGGCCGGCAGAGGCGTTCCACAACTTGGGAAAGCGCCTGTTCACAGGATTGCTCCGGGTTACTTAACAGGAGGCCCACATAGCGGGTCATGATATTGAATTGAGGGTTTGCCATTGGCCCCATAAAAAACTCAAACGCCCTGCCGCCGTCCTCGTGCAAAGACCGTATGCTTTTCGCGGTCATCGCCGCGTGCGGCAGGAACCAGCGGTCGCGCGGCCACCGTTGCGGCGGCACGATCACAGCGCCGCCCAGCGACCCCAACGCACAGGGGAGGCCGGAGGCAAGTGACCGGCGGTAGTCACGACCCTTGCGAGCCGACTGGTCAGTCACATCGGTGAGGAAGTCGAGGTGACTTGTCATTTCTTGAAGCGTCTCTGCGCCGCCCCCCAGATCCACTCCCCAGGCGCTCATCCCTAAGATCTGATCTGGATGTTGCCGCTTGATGTATTTGGCTGTCTCATTGATCACGCGCGAATGATACTCGATGTCGGACATACGCCGGCATTGAGTGCAATAGCACCGTCCCAAATCTCCGGACTGGAAACCGAACCCCTGTGTGCCGGCTTCTTTTACGCACAAGTCCACGATTTCGCGCATCCAGCGGCGGGCGGACTCGCTGTGGTAGCACATGGCGACACCATTGTCCGGTTGGAACGAGCCCCAAACCATGCGACCCTCGTGGCGCGCCGTTGTTGGATCGTGCTTGATGATTTCTTCAAAGCCCCAGCTGTAGACTCCCAGGCCATAGAGCACCTTGATGCCCATCTTGGCCGCCTCGCTAAGGATGCGGTCGACCAGGCGGCGTCGTCCAGGCGTCAGCGAGTTCTCTAAGGGAACCGCCCACGCATGGCTCGCATAGAGTCCCCACAAGGTGATGCCATTGTAGCCGTAGTCTCGCGCCGTCCGCAGGAATGACCGGTAGTCTTTTACCGTCTGCTCATTGATGTCCGTGATGGGCCAGCGTTTGCCAGCCAGCGGACGATTGGAATTATCATTGATCCAGCCCAGAAGAAGGCGGTGTTCGAAGCCTCTGCCGGCGGCGGGGGCTGCGGTGGACGCCAATCCGGTACCGGCGGCGGCAAAACCCGCCGCCCGCAGCACATCTCTTCTGCTAACCCAATTTGAGTGTTGCCCTCTGTCTGCCATGGCGGTTCCAGCGCGTTCACTTTATCATCAATCTGGAGCGCTTCGTTATGACGTTGAGTCGTGTGGTTTTTGCCGGCGTGTGGGTTTGCGCCGGAATCGGTTCCCTGCTCGCACAGAGCGGTCGCCCGCTGACGCGGGTTGCCCCCATGGAACACAATCGGGTGTTGACCAACCCTCACATGGGTTGGGGACTGTGGGCCGGGCCGCGGTACTTCGACGGCCGCGCCTTTACGCTCGACTACAACACCACGGGCTTTGGCGACGACGCGCCGCTCTTCAGTTGGGTGCTGATTGACTGGATGTGGGCCGACCTGGAGCCCCGGGAGGGCGAGTACGCCTGGAAGGACCTCGATACTGTCATCGACTACTGGGCCAAGCGCGGAAAGCAAGTGGAACTGCGCATCTGGATCACGGACGATCCCGGCTGGGCGGGCGCACCCGGCAATGAGGTTTGCCCCGAATGGCTCTGGGCCGGCGGCGCCAAATACCGGGCCTATACAGGCGAAGGCAAGGCGGCAAAGAAGGAACCCGACTACGTCGACCCATCTTATGAGACGGTCTACCTGCCGAAAGCCAGGCGGTTCCTGCAGGCGATGGCCGCGCGTTACGACACACCCTCGAGTCCCGTGATGCTATGGGGCGCGATGGGTTACGGGCAATGGGGCGAGTGGCATACCATGTGGTCGCACTACCCATGGCCAAGTGTCGAAGTCAAGCGGCGCGTGTTGTCGAAAATAGTCGAAATGTATGCCGAGGTATTCCGCGTGAAGCCGCTGGTCATTTCCTACTGCTTCGACGACGATCGCAATCAGGTTAAGAGCGTGGAAGACTATCTTCACCGGCAGGCGCTCGACGTGGCCATCGGCAAGGGTTTCGCACTTGCGCGCCACGGGTTTATCGACGGGCTGCTGATGTATGACCGCCTCATCATGGAGCGCTTCTGGCGCACAACAGCGATGTGGGCCGAAGGCAACTGGTCTTATGCGGCGGTGAAGGACGAAGGCGTGCACGGCACCATCGAGGAGAACATCCAGGTCATGGCAGAGTGGCATTCCAACTACGGCCACTTCTACCTGGACGCCGAGAGCTACAGACGGGCGATGCGCGACGACCGCCCCGCCTTTGAGAACGGTTTGCGCAACGGCGGCATCGGCTACCGGTTGGTGGCCATCGAGGCGAGTTGGCCCGGAGAACTGGCGGCCGGTGACCTGCTGATGCTCCACTCGACGTGGGTGAATCGCAACGCAGGCAGGCTCCTCGAGCGATACCCCCTTCGGATCTACTTCACCGATGCCAACGGCGTGGAGCAGTGGAGTGCAAACGACCCGTCGTTCACTCAGACCGGTTGGGTTCAGGGCGAGCGGTACAACGTGGATACGCTGATGGCGACGTCGGACAAACTTCCACCCGGGGTCTACGATGTGCGCATCGCCATGGTGGACACCACAGGAAAGCCGTCGATCCGGCTGGCAATCGAGGAAGAGGACGCGCGGTTGCGCTACAAGCTCGGCACAATCCGGGTCCTGCCATCCCGGAAAAGATAATATACGCACACGGGCATAAGACCATCCCTGGCTGGAGCATTGATATGGATACGGTCCCCCGGCAGCCTGTTCGCCGATCCATGGCTGCGGCGCTCCTCACCTGATTGTGATGTTTGAATCCGAGGTCTCTATCTGTCGGTTGCCATGAAACTCGAAAAGCCAAAGTCGTGCATCACGCCCGTGGCCCCTTCGAGATAATACCCGACACCGGGATTCCCGCCCGAGAACCTGTCATCACTGAGCTGAATCATCTGGACGCCATTGATGTAGACCGTGAGGACTTTCCCGATCATGGTAGCTTTCACCGCGTCTCCATCCTTGACCCCGTACTCCGAGCCGTAGTTCTCTTTCAGCATCGTGAACTTCCCCAGCGGCCCCTCCCACCTGGCGATATTGCAATAAGCCCGCGGAATCTTGGAGCAGCGAAACATAACCTCGTATCCGGTGCAATTGTGAGGGGACATGGAACTCCGAAGGCGTAACTCCACTTCTTCAAAGACCTTGCCGTCCTGGTTGGGGTTCATCGAATGCACGGTAGCCTGGACCGTTTGGTCGGGTCCCCACGTGCCCTTCAAAAGGGCCGTCGAGTCGTCGTATTTTTGTGGAGCTGGCCGATGCCCGCCGATCTCCGTTCCAAATGCAAAGCCGGGAGTGGTCCGGACGTCGGTCCAATCCAGTCCGTCGGCGTGCCCGTTCAGCCATTTCCCTCCTTCCGAAATTGGATTCTCCGTGCGCGGAAAATTGGTAGCATAAGGCCCGTGCGTCCCGCGAGACCAGGGGGCCGGCAACCAGCTGCAGTATCCCGTTAGAGGAGGCGAGATCCCTAGCAGGAGCAGCACGATCGCCGAGGTCCAGCCGACCGCATTGTACTTCGTCCTTGGATCCCGCATGGTCGATTACTCGAGCATACACCCGATCATTCGCGTTATGTTCTCATCTCAGTCGGAGGAGGCCCTTTTCGGGGCACTGAAGTCGATCCGGATCGTTGTTCCTCTCGCCGGCATCTCATCCTCCCTCGATGGTCGGTTCCCTGCCTTCTAAGGGAGCAGTGCCTCTCTAAGAGGCAGCCTCGAATAGATGTCCTGAAGCTGGTTTGTTAAGGGGAGAAGAAACGAAGTAGACTGCAAAGATGGGTTTCCGAATTGCTGGCGCTCTGTTGACGATGCTGGCACTTCATGCTTCGGCCGGCGTGCTGTCGATATCGATTCAGGATGAGATGGGAAACCCAACCGCGGCGCGTGTGTATCTTGTCGGCCCGGCAGGAGGGCCGCTCTTCCCTAAAGACACAATTGTGTATAACAAGGTGCGCCCGGACGGTGTGAGCGAGCGCCACTTCGTGCCGCGCCACGGCGCATTCACCACGGAAGTGCCCGCGGGTAAGTACGTCGTCACGGTGGAAAAGGGCAAGGAGTACGTACCGCAACGCGCAGCGATTGCGGTGCCGGTTTTCGGTGCGGCGAAGCGGACGATTCGTCTAAGGCGTTGGGTCAAGATGGCGGATCGCGGATGGTTTTCTGGGGACATGCATGTACATAGGTCTCTCTCAGACCTTGGCGTGCTGATGGAGGCGGAAGACCTCACGGCTTCGATTCCGATCACGCGCTGGAGGGCGGGTAAGACAGTCAGTCAGGATACGGACCTGGATCGTTTCCTTGCTGCCGCCGATGAAAATGGCGTTTTTCACGAGGGGGCTCGATTCTTCCCTGTTCTTAATGAAGAGTTGGAGCCGCGCGCCTCGGCGCTCCTGGCATCGGGGCTGGGCCGGACTTCCATAGGCCTGGAATATCCCCTGGCGGCATTCGGCCAAGCTGTTACAAAGTCGGGCGGCCTCTCCGACTCAGAAAAGGCGACATCGCTCGAATTGCCGGCGCTGGCGGCGGTGGGAGCTTGTGCGACGGTCGGCCTGGCAAACAACCATCTGTGGCGATCGGGGAGTTATACGGGCGAATGGGGAGCATGGCCGGACGCTATGCTCGACAAATACGAGCAAAATTGCAATGGATATGTCCAGTCTGGGTTCGAGATGTATTCCGCCCTGTTGAATGCAGGGCTCTCGTTGAAGTTGTCAGCGGGGAGCGCCAGCGGAGTTCATCCGGTTCCAATCGGTTGGAGCCGCGTCTACGTTCGACCAACGGGCCCCCTAACGCCCGAGCGATGGTTTGATAGCTTGCGCGCCGGGAGGACATTCGTCACGACCGGGCCCATGCTTCTTCTGCGGGTGAACGGACACGAACCGGGCGATGAGATCCGGAGTGAGCGATTTCCTGCAAGCCTCGATATCGCGGTCGACATGCTGTCGCCCCATCCGATTGCCAAGTGCGAAGTGGTTGTGAACGGGGCTGCGCACACAGTCGAGTTGAAGGCCGACGCAAGCGACACGAATTCGTACCGGGGAAGAATAGGCCTGATCGTCCATTCGAGTTCCTGGATCACAGCCCGCTGGAAGGCTGCGCGAGAAAGCAGTTGCGATGTGGCGCACACATCCCCCGTCTATGTATGGAAAGGCGAGGAGCCGATTCCCGTGCGACAGGAGGAGGTCAGGCGTCTGGTGGCTGCGGTTGATCGCCTCATCGAACACGTGAAGGCTAGCGACCGTCCCGAAGACATCATTACCGGCGGCGACGAACTCCGCCAAAGGACGCTGGATTATCTGGGGCAGGCACGCGAAGTGTATCGGCGCAAACTACTGAGTTCTCCGGATACCGTCCGTTGAGGATTGCGCAGCATCTGCACTGCACTGACGCGCACCGCAGCGCGCCTGATCGATCGCGAGGGGGTGAGGACTCAAGGTTGATGGCCGTCTGTGGTCTTCCCCTGGACGGACATAAATTTTCGGGGCCCAAGCCTGAAGACGTGAATCGGCGAGCATAGGATAAAAGAGGAGAGCCTGAATCGATGAAATTCTCTTTGTACTGCGCCGTCTCAACACTCCTGATGGCTGGATCTCTGCCGGCAATCGCCCTCGCGGATGACCCAGACCTGGCATCACGAGCCGGGCTACCGCTTGAGCAAACCGCAAGCCGGGGAATCATTACTCGCGATCCGTCGACGATTGTGAAATGCAAAGACGAGTTCTGGGTCTTCTATACCGGACCTGGCATTCCTTCGTTTCATTCCAAAGATCTGGCGAAGTGGGAACCCGGCCCGCCGGTGTTCCGGGCAGCTCCGGAGTGGATTGCCGCGGCTGTTCCCGAGAACCAGAACATGAGCTACTGGGCTCCCGACCTCATCCACCTCGGCGATCGATATCTGCTCTACTACTCCGTCTCCAGCTTCGGCAAAATTACTTCGGCAATCGGGCTGGCAACCACCCCCACGCTCGATCCAGCCGATCCCGCCTATTACTGGACCGATCACGGCATTGTTGTGCAATCGCGCGAGGGCGGTGACTTCAACACAATCGATCCGTCCGTGTTTTCCGACGACAATGGAACCTTGTGGCTTGCATTCGGTTCCTACTGGAGTGGAATCAAGCTCGTGCAGCTCGACCCGAAAACGGGCAAGCGATTAACCCCCGACGCGCCGTTCTCATCACTGGCGTACAACCAGTCGATCGAGGCGTCGTGCCTTTACAAGCACGATGGCTATTACTATCTCTTCGTCAATTGGGGCTCGTGCTGCCGCGGCGTGAACAGCACGTACAATATTCGCGTTGGACGAAGCCGTAAAGTTACGGGTCCATACATGGATAAGGATGGCGTCGACATGCTAAAAGCAGGCGGTACTCTCCTGCTTTCCAACAAAGGACCGCTCTTTGGACCAGGCCACGCCGGTATCCTTATCGATAACGGAAAGAGTTGGTTCACCTCCGATTTTGAGGGCGATATCCGAATGGGAGGGAAAGCAACGCTTGCCATTATGCCGCTTGCCTGGAAATCAGGCTGGCCCGAGGTGGAGATCGTCGACAAATGACGCCGGTTCGCGCCCTGCTCAGCGGATACCATCTGTTTCGAGGCGTTGTAGCCTATGCGGAGATCGGCCCCCAAACGGCGTTCGGGAGCTTACTCCGGTGGTTGAGCAAGGGCTGTCCACTGCGCCCGCGATCAAGACCGTTCCAGGCGTTTCCTCGTTGCCGCTTCACGTAATCGTGGCTGGTGGCGGGGCAGTTTTCAACTCAATGACCACAAGGCCTGGAAGTTGTTCGGTGGACTGCGAAGAGATACGATGAGCGGCACGAAGATGAGCAAGTCTCTCGCGCTTCTCCTTCTGCCCTTCGCGGCCCTCGCCCAAATCCGGATTGTGTCTCCGGCAAAGCCCACTGCCCTCGAAACCCTCGCCGCTCGTGAAGTCCGCCGCTATTTCTACTTGCGCACGGGACAACTCCTGACCATCGCGAACAGCGACGAACCTGTCTCCGGCCACGCCATCGTCGTGCGCAAAGACTCAAACCGCGGCCTCGCTCCCGACGAATACGTCCTCGAAACGAAGGGACGCACGGCCTATCTATTGGGAGGCGGCGATACGGGAACCCTCTACGCCGCGTACCGCTTCGCCGAGCGCCTCGGAGTCCGCTTCTACCTTCATGGCGACGTCATCCCCGATCAGAAAATTCCGCCCGCGCTTCCTTCGCTCGACGAAAAAGGCAAGCCCCTGTTCGACATTCGCGGCATCGAGCCCTTCCACGACTTCCCTGAAGGCCCCGACTGGTGGGACCGCGACGATTACCTTGCCTATATCGCCCAACTTCCCAAGCTACGCATGAACTTCCTCGGCCTCCACAATTACCCGGAAGGCGAAGTCGGACCCGAACCCGGCGTCTGGATCGGCTCACCAGGCGACCAGGGCGAGCGTGGCACAGTCGAATTCTCGTACCCCTCCCAATGGGCCAATACCGGAAGACAAGGCATGTGGGGTTATGCCGCCATGAAGACCTCCGACTTCTCCGGCGGCGCGAACCTGCTGTTCGAATCCGACAACTTCGGGCCGGCGGTCATGAAAGACATGATGCCTTCCCCCGCTACTCCCGAGGATTCGAACAAGCTGTTCAAACTGACCGGCGAGATGCTAGGCGCCGCCTTCGCAGAGGCCAAATCGCTCGGTGTCAAGACGTGCATCGGTGCCGAGACTCCGCTCACCATTCCGAAACTCCTTCAGGCGCGTCTGAAAGCGCAAGGCAAAGACGCCGGGGACCCCGCCGTCGTGCGAGAACTCTATGAAGGGATTTTCCGCCGTGTCGCCGCACTCTATCCCGTCGACTATTACTGGCTCTGGACCCCCGAGGACTGGACTTGGGGCGGCAACAAACCAGAACAGTTCGACGCCACCGTCAAGGACTTGCAGGCAGCCTTGGACGCGCTCCAGAAGATCGGCAAGCCATTCACCTTGGCGACCTCCGGCTGGGTGCTCGGCCCGCAGAACGATCGCGCGGCGCTCGACCGCTTCCTCCCCAAAGACATCCCTCTGAGTTGCATCGTGTCCTTTCGGCAAGCCTGTATGAAATTTGTCGGTCATGATTGCTAATGTCGTTCTTCCGCCGAGTGGATCGGCAGGGAGGAATGACGATGAGGCACCGCAGATCAGTCGATACTTTCACTGTCGATGAAGTCCGAACGCGCTTTGAGAACTGGAGGCAGAGTCGGCGGGGCAAGCAGCCAATACCAGAGGAGTTGTGGTCGGCGGCGATAGAGTTGGCGCGCCGGAGTGGCGTCAATCCTACAGCGACCGCACTTCACCTGGATGGCGGAAAACTGAAACGGCGAATGGTGGCAGCCAGCTCCGTCTCCGGCAAAGCGATGCCGCCGACATTCGTGGAACTGGTAGCTCCCGCCGTCGACCAACACGAATGCACGATCGAGTTGGAAGGCCGCAAGGGCAAGCTGCGAATCCATTGGATGGGTGCCACGGCGGCGGATGTGGCCGCATTGAGCCGTGCGTTGTGGGACGTGGCGTCTTGATTCAGATCGCGCCGCAGATACGGATTCTGGTAGCGGTCGAGGCTATTGACGGCCGTAAGGGCATTGATGCCATCGCCCAGCTATGCCGGGAGAAACTGAACGCCGAACCGTTTTCCGGTTACCTGTTCATTTTCCGGTCCCGGAGTGGAACTGCCATCAGAATCTTGCAGTACGATGGCCAAGGGTTCTGGCTGGCGACGAAGCGCTTGTCAAAAGGACGTTTCCAGTGGTGGCCGACAGGCGCCGAACCAGTGCGGACCTTGCAGGCACATCAGGCGCAGTTGCTGCTGGCAGCGGGCAATCCGGAGACGGAAGCCGCGCCGGTGTGGCGACCAGTAAGTTGACGAACCCCAACCAGAGTCCTAACAAAAGGCTTGCGTTCTGATTTCATTTCTGGCATGCTGCGGTTATGCCGGAAACGGAAACCTGGCGCTATCGCGGGCAAACCATCGGCCGTGAGCAGATCGCGTTCCTGCGAGAGTTCATTCGGGAGCACCCCCAGAGCAGCCGCTGGAAACTGTCGCGGCAGTTGTGCGAGGCCCTGGGGTGGAAGCAGGCCAACGGCGCGTTGCGCGACGTGGTTTGCCGAGGCCTAATGCTGATGCTTCAGCGGGCCGGCGAGATTGAGTTGCCACCGGTGCGCCGACGTATCCTGGGCCAGCGCCGGACGGCGCGTCCGCGGCCGGAAGCCGTCCTGATCGACAACACGCCGCTGAAAATGCCTCTCGGCGCGTTGGGTGCGATTGAGATTCAACTGGTGCGCCGCACGGCCGACGAACCGCTGTTCGAAAGCCTGATGGAGGAGTATCATTACTTGCGCTATGAGCAGCCCGTGGGCGAGCATCTGAAGTATCTTGTCTGGGCACAGGGGCGGCCGGTGGCCTGTCTGGCATGGAGTTCAGCGCCGCGGCACCTGGCGAGCCGCGACCGGTTCATCGGCTGGAGCGGCGAGGCGCGGCGGCGCAACATCCGATACCTCGCCTACAACACACGCTTTTTGATTCTCCCGTGGGTCGAAGTGCCGCACCTGGCGTCGCACATCCTCGGCCGCATGGCCCGACAGATCTCGGAGGATTGGGAGCGTATCTACGGGCACCCGATCTATCTGCTGGAGACCTTCATCGATCCAGAACGATTCCGCGGGACCTGTTATCAGGCGGCGAACTGGGTATTGCTGGGGCGGACCACGGGGCGAGGCAAAGACGATCAGACCCATCGGCCGAACCGGTCGATCAAAGAAGTGTTGGCACTTCCACTCCATCGCCGGTTTCATGAGTTACTACAGAACCTGTAATTGAATATAAGTTAATATGAAGCCGGAGCGACTCGACGTCACCAGTGAGGAGTTAGAAGCCCTATTAGAGGGAGTACGAGCCCCGCTGGGCGAAGTCAGTTACCAGAAGTTACAGGCCGCGATCCGCACTCTCAGCTATGTAACCGAGTTACTGGAAACTCGCGAGGCTACGCTGGAGAAGTTGCGCCGGCTGTTGTGCCACTCCAGCACGGAGAAGACCGGAAAGGTGCTGAAGCAGGCCGGCATCGAGACTGACGACAAGAAGCACACTCCGCCAGGAGAGCACACCCGTAAGCGTAAGGCGCCTGGGCATGGGCGCAACAGCGCCGCAGCCTATCGGGGCGCACGCAAAGTCGAGGTTTCGCACGGATCGTTGAAGGCGGGCGATCCGTGTCCCGATGAGCAATGCGGCGGCAGGGTCTATCCCCAGCGCGACCCTGGCGTATTGGTGCGGATCAAAGGGCAAGCGCCCATCGCCGCGACGGTGTATGAGTTGGAGAAGTTGCGGTGCAACCTCTGCGGGGATGTGTTGACCGCCGCCGCGCCGGAAGAAGCGGGCGAGAAAAAGTATGATGAGACGGCAGCGAGCATGATCGCCTTGATGCGCTACGGCAGCGGGTTTCCCTGGTATCGGCTCGAAGGCCTGCAGGAGAACCTGGGCATCCCGTTGCCAGTGGCGACACAGTGCGAGATCGTCAAGGAAACCGCCGCTCAGATCCAGCCCGCGGGCGATGAGTTGATCCGCCAGGCAGCCCAGGGTGGCGTGGTGCACAACGACGACACTTCCATGCGTGTGCTGTCCCTGGATCGGGGTGCGGCGAGCGATGTGGATATTGCCGCGGAACGGACGGGAGTGTTCACCAGCGGAATCGTATCCATCGGCGAGGGGTATCGGATCGGGCTGTATTTCACCGGGCGCAAGCATACCGGAGAGAATCTGGCCGACGTGCTGAAGCAGCGGGCGGCAGGTCTGGACGCGCCGATCCAGATGTGCGACGCGCTATCGCGCAATCTGCCCAAGAAGTGGGAAATCATTATCGCGCATTGTCTGGCGCATGCCCGCCGCCACTTTGTGGAAGTTACACCGAACTTCCCACTGGAGTGCCGATTCGTATTGGAGAGTCTGGGTGAAGTTTACGGATTCGACGAAGCGGCGCGGAGGCAGTGCATGTCTCCCGACCAGCGTCTCCGTTTCCACCAGGAACACAGCGGGCCAGTAATGGAAACACTGCATATCTGGCTTGATGCTCAGTTCGACGAGAGGAAAGTAGAGCCGAACTCGGGCCTGGGGACAGCGATATCTTACCTACTCAAACACTGGGACAGACTTACCTTATTTCTACGGCAACCGGGAGCACCGTTGGATAACAACATTTGTGAACGAGCATTGAAGAAGTCCATCTTACATCGCAAGAACTCTCTGTTTTACAAGACCAGAAATGGAGCCCGGGTTGGCGATCTGTTCATGAGCTTGATCCACACCTGCGAGTTGAATGGCGCCGATCCTTTCGACTATCTGAATCAGTTGCAACGGCACGCGGAAGAACTGAAGCAGATGCCGTCGGAGTGGATGCCCTGGAACTACCGTGCGACGTTGGCGCGGACCGGCGCCCTCTTGGATGCGGCATAGGATACGCTGGATCCTACATGGCCGAAAAGGATCGACTCCGGCCAGGCAGAACAGGCCGCATGAAATGCCCATAAAACGGGCCTGTGAGAAAGCAAAATCCGACCACGTTTTCGGCCAGCGACGAAGAAAGACGAAAATGTTGCGGGCTGGTCTATATGCCCGTGTGTCCACAATTGACCAGCAGACGCTTCCGATGCAGAAGCGTGCGATGCGAGAGTATGCTGCCCGGCCTGGTTGGACTATTGCCATGCAAATCCGGAACTCCGGAACGGCACGACGGGAAACCCGATCCAACCGCCAAGCCTTCAGTGAATAACCAACGGAGCCCAGGGCTCAGCGGAGCTCCTTCTTCCGGTACTCGTCGATGTAGATGGTCATGGGTTCGGCCATCAGGTCACGGTACAGGCCCATCTTGAAATAGAAAAGGCTGGGGCTGCGGTAGCCAGTGGTTGAGTTCTCGGGGTAGGCCGTGGGGCCGCGAAAATCGACCACCTGAGTGTTGCCGATCCAGGCCCGGATGAGGCCGGCTTCTGTGGCGGTGAAGCGGAGCTGGAAGCGATAGTCCGTCCAGTGGCCGCGGAGGTCCGTGGCGGATTCGTAGAGCGCACGGCCATGGCGGCTGATGTTCTGGGTAATCCGGAGTAAGCCTGAGACGTAGCGCAGTGCGACGACGGGGCTGTCGTCGTCGCAGGCGGGCTGACCGTTGCAGTATTGCTTCCACTGCGCGATCACGAGACGTGTGGGGACGATCGGGAAATCCTGTGGAAGGAACTGGCTGAAGGAGTACTCGTAGGTCACGTTCTCGAGGGAGTAGAGGCGCTGGGTTTCAGCCAACTCGTCGCGCTCCGTATCCTTGCTGCCATTGATACCGCGCTCGAACACGTCGCCGCCGTGGAGGACGATTCTCGCTGCGCGATGGCCCGCGAGGACTACGTCGGACTGCATGGTGACGGCACCGCGCGCTAGGCGGTCGGTGTCCCAGAGCTCAGATAGGCGAGGCGTCTCGAATCCGTCGTAAACATTGACGAAGGGCACGGGCCGGTTCCTCCACTTCTGGTACACGAAGGAGACGGCAAGACCGGCGGCGATGACGATGACAACGAACGCTATCCCGCGGCGAGTGCCGAGATTCACAGCGAAATTGTAGCGCACCAGCTACTTCTTTCCACCAATCGCTCGTCGCTTTAGGGCGACTCAGACATTCTACAGGCCGTCTTTATCATCTCACCGTATAAGTGTCCTTTTGTTCCCAAAAAGGTGACAGAGATTGGCGCGTCGGAGGCTGGAAGGTCGGCGCGATGAAGGCCGCTACCGACATGAATTTACGGAAGTGTCACCCTGCGCAGGCTTGCCGAAAGGACACCATACCGTTCACCATCGCGCTGATGCTCAGCCTGCTGATCACCCCCCTAGTCCGAGCATTGAGACAGACAGGACTGGGACAAACCACCTCGGTGCTCGCGGCGGTTCTGGCGTCGGCTCTTGCGTTCGCGGCGACGGCCGCATTGATTGGTGCGCAGTTCCTACGAATGGCCGAAAGTCTCCCGCGGTACGAGGAGACTATCCAGCAGAACCTGCGGCAGCTGGACGAACTGGCTCTCGGCAGGCTCGATGGCCTGACTCGTGAGGCTAGCAGGCTGCTTGACGCCCACGGCGGTAGCGCATCGAGCAGCCGCGTCCCCGTGGAGGTTCACGATCCGCCTGCCAGCCGGTTCCAGATCTTCAAACGGCTAATCGCAACCGTCTGGCCGCCGATCGAGACTTCCGGAATTATTCTGATGGTGCCGGTGTTCGTTCTGCTCGAGCACGAAGCTTTGCGCGATCGCTTCATCCGATTGGCGGGATCCACGAACATACGCCTGACAACCCTGGCGCTCAACGATGCCGGCGACCGGCTTTCGAGGTTCTTTGTATCCCAGTTTGCCGTCAATGTTGCCGTTGGCGCAGTTATTGCGCTCGGTCTTTCCGTTCTCGGTCTTCCTAACGCGATTCTGTGGGGGGCTCTTGCGGCAGTCCTGCGTTTCGTTCCCTACCTCGGAATATGGTCGGCGGCCTTGGTTTCAACCGCTCTGGCTATAGCCGTGGCTCCGGGATGGTCGCTTTGCTATCGGCGTACTCGGAATTTACGTGCTGGTGGAGCTTATTGCCGCGCAGGCCGTAGAGCCGCATCTCTACGGCCACGCTACGGGACTGTCGCCCCTGTCGATCGTCATAGCGGCGATTTTCTGGAGCGCCATCTGGGGACCCATGGGGTTGATTCTGTCGACCCCATTGACCCTCTGCCTGCTCGTGATTGGCCGTCACATAACAGCCCTCAGTTTTTTGGAACTTCTACTAGCGGACGGACAGGCCCTGACCCCTCCCCAGGGGTTTTATCAGCGCGTCCTGTCAGGCGACGCCGATGAAATCATTGCGACTGCGCGAACATTCCTCAAACGGAATTCTTTCGCGGAGTATTGCGATCGGGTCTTGATCCCAGCGCTGCACCTGGGTTATCTCGACTTTGCTGCCGGAGTAATCACTCAGGAGCAGCAAATCCAGATGCGCAACGCTGTTTTCGCTGTTGTGTCCGCTCTCGCCGGCAGGAAGCCCTGGCGCTTCCGGCGACAGCGCCATAGTTCCGTTTTGGACGATCTGGGTCCCGGCATGCTGTTGCGCCGCGAACGCGAACGACTGATCGGAAGATGGCAGGGGCCGGTGGAGGTTCCGCCTGGCTCCGTGGTGCTCTGCATCGGTCTGAGCCGGCCCGCGCACGTTCTTGCAGCAGAACTGCTGGTGCGCGCCCTCCGGGAGCAAGGAGTCGATGCGCGCCACATTTCGATCGAGGACCTGGACACACCACCGCCGCCCGGAGCGAACCCGCTTAGTGTGGCGATCGTCTATCTGGTGAGCGCCTTTCCGAGTGCGCGAGACGCGAACCTCGACCCGCTTTTCGACCGGGTTCGTCAATCGTTTCCAAGCGCATCTGTCGTGACTGTCTTGCCCGCACGGCTGTCGGCACATGCGATTTCTACGGCAGACAGCGGCAAGGCGGATTACACCGTCAACTCTTTGGTAGAAGCGACTCAGATCGGAATCGAACGGCTGCACGCGCAGGCTGAAGCCTTGGGAAGAAGTGAAACCTGATACGGCGTTTCTCGTCGGCCTCGGCGGCGAGATGAGAGTGATGCACAAAAAAGACTTTAATGACGAACTCAAGAAGCCAACTGCAACTATCTTCTTTGATTCAGCCGGTAAGAGAAAGTGTCAAACGCGTCTTGACATCTTCAACAGCGGCCATAAGAGCAGCCAACATTGTCCTGGCGATTCATCGTGTAGGGGCGTCCGTGGTGTGGCCCTAGGCTTGCATATTTCTTGGCGCAAGCGGGGCCCGAAGATTATGAGTGACACCACGAGCCAAGTTAGCGATGCGCAGCAGACCAGCCCTCTAATAGGGGCACAGCGTAAGCGCCGTCTCTGGCCAGTCATTCTCATTCTCTTGCTCATCGCGGTCGTCGTTTTCGCGCTGCTCCGCAACGGTCGTTCTAAGCCGCAAGCCGCGTCGCCGGGTGACGGACCAACACAGGCACCGAACATCAAAACCGCGACTGTCCGTCAAGGCAGCATCGGCCGATTCATCGAAGCGCTCGGAACAGTAACACCGCTGGCAACCGTCAACCTGTACAGCCAGGTCAACGGCGAGGTAACCGCAGGACATTACACCGAGGGTCAAATCGTCAATCGGGGAGATGCTTTAATCGATATCGATCCGCGCCCTAAGAAGCGCAACTCCTACAGTATCAGGGAGCGCTCGAACGCGATCAGGCGCTTCTCAAGCAGTCGGAAATCGACTTGGCCCGTTGTCAAGAAGCCGCCGAACAGGCAGAGCCGTAGCACGACAGACTTATGAGGACCAGTTACAGGTCGTGGAACAGTATCGCGGTTCCGTCAAGAATGACGTGGGACAAGTGGAGTACGGAAAGGTGCAGTTATCTTGACGTTTACACAGCGGAGACGTCGCTGCTCCAGCAACAGCAGACATTCATCACGCTGAGAGTCAGTCAAATGACCAGCAACGTCCAATTCATCGAGGCGCTTGGCGGCGGGTGGAGCCGCGGTCAACTGCCCTCGGAAAAGGACACCGCAGCGAAGTAGAACTTTGGATTACCCAGACCATCATAGGAGAGGAAAAATGAGTACACTCACAATGACACCGCAAGCTGGAACCACCACCTGGAAAATCGACCCTGCACATTCCGTAGTCGAATTCAAGGTTCGGCACATGATGATTTCGAACGTGAAGGGGCAATTCACCGCCATCACAGGTTCGATGACTCTCGTTCCAAACGATATTACGAAGTCGCGGATCGAAGCCTCGGCTGACGCCACCTCCATCAACACTCACGACGCCCAGCGCGACGGGCACCTGAAGAGTCCCGACTTCTTCGACGTGGAGAAGTTTCCGAGGCTGACTTTCGCATCGACACGCGTGGAGCGCCAGAGAGAAGACAAACTTGTAGTAACGGGCAACCTGACGATTCATGGCATTACGCGCGAAGTGGTGTTCGACGTCGAGGAGCCGACGCCGCCCCATAAAGACCCGTGGGGCAGTACACGCATCGGGGTTTCAGCAACCGCCATGATCAACCGCAAAGACTTCGGCCTGAACTGGAACGCGGCACTGGAAGCCGGTAGGTTCCTGGTGGGCGAGGAAGTCACGATTACGTTGGATGTTGAGTTTATGCAGGCTTGAGTGAACACCCGGAGCGCTTCAGCCCACTGGGCATAGGAGCCCGCTCAGTGGGACGATACTCCCGGGAAGCACTCCGTGCGCCGTCGGTATCGGCGTAATGACCAGTCTTGGCAGGTGGGATCCACGAGGCGGCCATCGGTCATTCTTGCCGGTGGCCTCGGCCTCTCGCAAGCCTGGAAGATCCAGTCTGCTCGAAAACCAAGGACCGCTTGAAAGCTGGGTGCTAAGGATCGCGGGCCGCTCACTTGCACCAGCGAGAGGCCGTAGATTCACTTGCCAGCCGGGAGAAGCGAGCCCTGCTTTAATGGCAAGTGCCGAAATGTCGGTTCGTGGTCGTAAACCCGGCATTTGTGACGAGCGAACTCCTTGCAGCATAGGTTCGCCATTGGCCGCCTGCTTGTTCTTTCAAATCGCGAAAAGGGAGGCGTCGCTGTCATTTCAGCGGTGCTTGACGCTCCGATAGCGAATCAGAGGAAAGAGAGACAAGATGAAGTCAAGAATCGGCCAACAACGCCCCGCCTCCCGGACGAAGCCAGTGACAGACGGTGTCAAAACCGTTTTGACTTTTTCAACACGGCCATAAAGACAGCCACCTTTGTCCTGGCGATTCAGCGCATTACGGCATCCCAGATGTGGCCCTTAATTTGCGTTTCTCTCAGCGCAAGATCCCAACATCCGGAGCGCTTCGGCGCACCGGCACAGGAAAGGAAAATCGATGAATACCCAAACAATTGTCCATCCGAAACTACATCATTACGGGCTAATTACAGCCGACCTGGACCCGATGGTCGAATGGTACCGAAAGGTGCTGGGCATGACCGTCAACCATCGCTCGAAAATTCCGGCAATCGCACGCATGACGCATCACGGTCCGCCCTTTTCGGCCCTCGCGTTCATCAGCAACGATGAGATGGATCATCGCATCGTTTTCTTCGAGATTCCCAAGGCCACCACTGATCCGGATAGACGCCAGCATACCGGGCTGCAGCATGTGGCCTTCGAATGCTCGACCCTCGACGATTTGTTGGGCACGTATATCCGTATCAAAGATTCAGGCGTACCGCTGCTGTGGGCCGCCGACCACGGGCCGGGAATATCTCTCTATTACGAGGACCCCGACCGTAACGTCGTCGAAATGTTTTTCTACAACTACGGCAGTCCGTGGACGGCAACAGAATACCTTCGAACGGGACAAGCGGGAAGGCCCGCGCAGATCGATCCGGATAAACTAGTGGCGGCTCGTAAGGCGGGAGCATCCCCATGGGAATTACACGAGCGTGCTACGGCAGGAGAATTCGCTCCAGCCAAGCCGTACGATCCGGCCACAAGCTTCTGAACCGTGTTGCGGCGCATTCGGATCCGATAGGCGCGGGAGCAAAGCGACACTGTCAGGACCGCACCCATTTTGAGAGGTGACTAAAGATGAGTACGACGACAGCCGAGGGGCCGCATGAGCGACCGGAACTCGGAGCCGGAGATCCCGCAGGCGTAGGCCAGGGCGCGGCGGTTGCGGCAGACGCGTCAAGGGGAAAGCCGCAGAAGGTTCTGCATGCGCTACAAAAACGCGAGTTCGCCCTCTTCTGGAGCGGACAGGCAATTTCGCAAACCGGAACTTGGATGCAGCAGTTCGCCCAGGGTTGGGTCGTCACCACGCTGGCCTCGTCGGCGTTCGCGCTCGCGTCGGTCAACTTGGCGGCGTCGATCCCGATCCTGATCCTGACGCCGTTCGGGGGGGTGGCCGCGGACCGGATGGACCGGCGGCGGATCCTGCTTTTTACACAGTCGGTGCTGGCCGTGCTTGCCGTCGCGCTGGGCGTCCTGATCCAGGCAAGTCATCTCCAGCTTTGGCACGTCTGGATGATCGCCGTCCTGCTCGGCATCGCGACCGCCTACGACCTTCCGGCGTACCAGTCGTTCTATCCGCAACTAGTCGAGAAGGAAGACCTGCCGCAGGCGATCGCGCTCAACCAAGCGGCCTTCCACGGCTCCCGCATTATCGGCCCGGCAATCGCGTCCTGGTTCGTAGCCCAGTGGGGAATGGCCGCCGCCTTCTTTGCAAACGGGACAAGCTTTCTCGCCGTAATCGGTAGCCTCCTGCTGATAAAACCCAGGGACGTGACCGGTGGGAGAACAAACAAGAGGCTCTCAATGGCTGAGGGAGTCCGGTACGTCCGAGAACACACGCAGATCGTAGCGCTGCTCGGGCTGACCGTCATCACCACGATGTTCGTGTTCCCGAATGCGGCGACCCTGATGCCCTTCTACGCCAAGCACGTGCTGCAAGTCGGGGCGGGCGGCCTGGGCGTTGTGATGGCGGTCTCAGGCGCCGGCGCGTTCCTGGGAGCCATGTTTCTCGTTGCCCTCCCGCGCAGGTTCCGCATCGGGTGGATCATGACCGCGCTCGGCGTGATCGCCATCAGTCTTTCTGCGCTGGCCTGGTCTCGCTATTTGGCCGTGTCGGTGGCGGCGGCGGCGCTCCTCTCGTTCGGCATCTCTAGCACCCTCGGGGTGGCCTCGACCATGGTTCAGGAGAGTGTCCCGGACGCCCTCCGGGGTCGTGTGATGAGTCTCTACTCGCTGGCCTTCACCGGTGTGGCGCCGTTCGCGGCGTTGGCGATCGCTCGGCTGGCGGACGTAATCGGGATGCGGCGCGAGCTCCTGTTGGCGGCGGTCCTTTATGGGATTTGCGGCGTTCTCCTGATCCCGATGCTCCGCAGGACGAATCGCGAATCACGACCGCATCACCAAGTCTAGTCTGTGACTGGCCGGCGACAAAATCGCTTCCAGAGAGAAGCGCGTTGCAACACTAAACTAAGATAAAGGGACGACGCAAAGCGCAAGCAGCGTCCCACTCGTGCAAGTGTTCGCGGTCGTGTGGGAGCCAGGAGGAAATGAACCGATGGTTGACGGAGAGACGTGATTTCGCCAGCGATTACGAGCACGCTTTTGGAAGGCCCGCACCCCGCGTTAAAGGATTGCGCCTGCAAATCAACTCACAACACACCGGTGGCCGCGCCGAGAGCTGTTCCTCAGTACGCCCAACTAACTCGTGGACCGCTCCTAAGCTTCCTCCGCGACGGCGGCGACCTCTCCCGTTGGATGAAGACCCGAAGGCGGAAGCAACTGCCAACTGACGGCGCTGACGCATTGTTCCAGAGAAAGCCGGGTGACGATCTGCTCCAGCATTTCGTCGTTGCGCCCCGACAATCGGAGGTCCGCGTCAATTCTGACACCGGATCCCTGATCCTCGCTTCGCAATGCATAGAGAACGAGCGGCAGGCGGCCGACGGTTTGCAAGAGTACCGAGCGCATTCGGGATTCCTCGTCTGAGAGGCAGGTGAATTCCAGATGATAAGAGACTTCGTGCGGCTTTTGATCCGATACCGGCGGGTGAAGTTTGTACGCAATCGGACGTAGGGCCGTGTTAGTGAGCAAAACGCCGATCGTGACTATGCCCGCAAATTGCGAATAGCCAAGCGCGGTGATGACTCCTACCGCGGCCGAACACCAAATCGCGGCCGCCGTATTCAGCCCCCGAATTTGGGCATTCTCCTTGAAGATCACTCCGGGCCCAGGAATCCCACTCCCGAGACTACATAGGACACAATGCGCGCTTCAGCGGCCACGTCTCCCACGATCAAGCCTCCGCACATGGCGAATGCTGCCGCGCCACCCGCGACCAAAGCATTGGTGCGTGTCCCCGCCATGCGCTGGCGCCATTCCCGTTCCAATCCAATTAGCGCGCCGAGAACAAGAGCGACCGCAAAGCGGGTAGTGAAGATCTGGATTGTTATCTCGACCATGGATCGCCTCGGTCCAGCGCCTACGAAACACTGGCCGGCATTAGTTCACGCCGGCTCCGCTTTGTGCGACCACCCGGCGCGACACCTGAATCCCGAGCTTCTGCATTCGGACCTGCAGGGTAGTGCGTTTCATGTTAAGCCGGGCTGCCGCCCCGGCAGGTCCCGCGACCACCCAATTGCATTCCTCGAGCGCTCGCAGAATCTGGGCCCGCTCGGTGTCGTTCAGGAGCCCGCGCAGGTTCGTCGAATCCACTCGTGCGGGCGCCGCGGTCGTTCCGGTTTGGAGGTCGGCAACGGAGACCTGCAGCACCGATCCGGTAGACACAATCACGGCACGCTCAATAATGTTCTGCAGTTCGCGAACATTGCCAGGCCATGGATAGCGCAACAGCGCATCCATGGTTTCCGACGGAATCACGTCGATGTTTCGGCTGTTCCGCCGGTTGAACTCCTGGACGAAGTGGCGAACCAGCGCCGGGATGTCCTCCACCCGCTCCCGCAGCGGCGGAACCCTGACCGGAAATACATTGAGCCGGTAATATAGGTCCGATCGGAACTTGTCGGTTTCCACCATTGACTTGAGGTCCCGGTTGGTTGCGGCGACGAGGCGCGCATCGGTGCGCAGGGTGCGCGTGCCGCCCAGGCGCTCGAACTCGCGTTCCTGCAGAACGCGAAGGAGCTTTGGTTGCAGTTCCAAAGGAATCTCGCCCACCTCGTCGAGGAAGATGCTTCCGCGATGCGCCAACTCGAATCGCCCCATTCGCTGCATGGTCGCGCCGGTAAAGGCGCCTCTTTCGTGTCCGAACAGCTCGCTCTCCAGCAAAGACGCGGGAATGGCAGCGCAATTCAGCTTCACGAAAGCATGGGGCTTGCGGGAACTGAGATTGTGGACGGCGCGGGCAATCAACTCTTTGCCGGTGCCGGTCTCGCCGTAGATCAGAACGGTCGAGTCCGTGGGCGCAACCGTCTCCACCTCCCGCATCACGCGACGGAGCGCTTCGCTCGCGCCGATAATATTGTCGAAGTGGAGCTCTTCTCGGACCTCAGACTGTAGATACACGTTTTCCCGCATCTGCGTCAGCATCAGATCGGTATTCGGGTCGGTCTTCACGTCGAAGTTCACAGTCAACAACATCTGACCGCCCGTGCCCGCGTTGAGCGAGTACATGTAATTGAGTTTGTCCACGCCGCTCATCTGCTGCTCGATGGGCGTGGCGACGGACTGTTCGATAGTTTGGGAATCCGCGCCCACATAGGTGGCCTTGATTTGCACCTCCGGCGGCGCGATCTGCGGAAACTGGGCAACCGGCAGTTGAGCCACGATGACCGCCCCGACAATCACCGTCACAATGGCGATGACCATCGCGACAATCGGCCGGTTGATGAAGAACTTCGACATCATTTGCCTCCCTTCGGGTTGATCACCGACCCCGGGCGGAGGTGGAACAGGCCGTCGGTGACGACGCGTTCGCCAGGCTTCAACCCTTCCTCGATAACCCAGTTCGAATCGAGCATGTCGCCAACTGTGACCCGCGCGAACCGCACGGTGTTGTCAGGATCGACCACCGGAACGGTGTATGTGCCCTGTGTGTCGATGACGGCTCTCTGCGGAACCAGCAAAGCTCCGTTGCGGATGCCGACGGCAGCCCGGACCTTAGCGTATTGACCCGGCCGAAGCCTGTTACCAGGATTCGGAAAAAGCCCCGTCATCTGAATGGCGCCGGTTGTCGAATCCACCTGGCGATCGGCGAATGAGAACCTTCCACGCTCGGGATATACCGTTCCGTCGGCCAGGATGAGTTTGAGTTCCAACCGGTGCAGGGCATCGGCCCGCGAGAGGCTGAGATACTCCTGCTCCCCGACCGTGAAATTGGCTTTGACGGGATCGAGCGTCGAGACCGTCGTGATGGTGTTGCCTGACGGTCCGACGAGATTGCCGACCTGCGTCGCAGCAACGCCGGCCATGCCATCGATGGGAGAAGTCAGGCGGGTGAAATCCAGGTTCACCTTAGCTGTTTCCAGGGTGGCTTCCGCCGCCTTGACTCCGGCGCGCGCGGCCTCGATCTGTGCCTTGGCGGTCTCCACCTGGGCCTGCGCCGCGGCGACCTGGGCTTTCTGTGCCCGATTGGACTGGCGGGCGTGATCCATATCCTGCTGCGTAATGACTTGCTGTTCCGCCAGCGGGGTGTAGCGGTCCTCATCTAATTGCGCGTTTCGCTGATTGGCTTCGGCGGTGGCCAATTGCGCCTGCGCCTGGACTAATCCTGCCTGAGCCTGAACCATTTGAGCCTGAGCCTGTGCAAGCTGTCCGGCCGCCTGGTCGACAGCGGCTTGGAAAGGCCTGGGGTCGATCTCGAAGAGTAACTGTCCCTTATGGACAAACGAGCCTTCCGTGTAATCCTGCCGCGACAGATACCCAGTGACCTCGGCCTTGATGGACGCGTTGACCATGCCGTCGAGGGTCCCCACCCATTCGCGCTCGATCGGCAGATCGCGCTGTTCGACCGTGGCAACTATGACATCGGGCGGCGGAGGAGTCTTTTCCGCCGCGTTGCTTTTGGAATGGTTGACTCCAATGACTGCGCCAAAGCCGATGAGCGCGATAGCGGCTCCCCCGGCGATGCGATGATTGCGTTTCATCTTGTCTCCCCCTCTTTCTTTTTCGATTCCTGCTCGAAGCAGCGTCCACCCAGGTCTTCCAATCTCCGCCGCAGCGAACTGCCGGTCCGATTTTTCAAAGTCGCGACCACATGCTTGTTTTCCAATCCGGTTGCAACCAGCTCCGCGCCCGAGATTTCCATTTCGGCGAGCAAGTTTTCGCCCGATTCATCGATGAAGGTGACCTCTTTCAGATCCACGACCGCGCGCGAGCGAGGCGCCCGGTCCCGGGCTTCGCGCCAGCAGGAGCGCAACTCATCCACCCACACGCCAGCCAGCCGGCCACTGAGGCTCCATCGCTGTCCATCGGCGGTGTCGGAGTAAGATACCCTGAGCATTCGGCAGTACCTCTTCGCTGGTGCCAAAACGCATCTTGGCAGCCAAAGGCGGTGTGCTGATTTTGTTGTAGTTGGGCATCGGCGGCTGCTTTTGATGCGCCGCGCTTTCGGTAGCTACCAAGATTTCGGCATCTGCCAGAGATGCCTTTCTCCTGAACTCCGGCTAGACTGCCGGCGCCGTGAGTTTCTCCCAAGCTTCCGCGCCCCCCAGCAGAGGCCGCACACGGATAATGCCTTGGGCTCTCAGCAGCAGCGCCACACGGGCGCTGGAAGCTTCGTTAGGTCAACTACAGAAGAGAATGATCTCCCGGTCGCGTGGAATTTCAGGGCCTCTGGCGACCAACTCTTCCGGCGAGATCCGAATGGCTCCCGGAATGAGCGCCGGTTCGGCGGCGAGGCCGCTGCGAAGATCGACGATCAACAGTTCTTCGCCCTTGGCGAGGCGTTCTTGCAGTTCCTCCGGAGTAATGCGCCCCACGGCAAGCTGCTTGAGGAACCTCCGGCGCTGGATGAATTTCCAACCGATCCAACCGGCGAAGGCCGCGGCAACTACCACCAGTAGATTCGATCCCAGATGCGAGGCATAGACCACCACCAGTTCCAGTTGCTTGCTGAATACGTAGCCCGCCGCGACATACCCGCCGCTCCAGATCACCGCACCCGCACCGTCGAAGAGAGCGAATCGGGCATACGGAATTCGGGAATGGCCGGCCAACGGCGCGGCGACGGTATTGAGCCCCGGAATGAACTTGGCGACCAGAAGGGATTTCAACCCGTACTTCAGGAATGCGTTCTCCGTCCGCTGGACACACGAATCTGGCTCCAGCGAAAGCCGGCATACCAGCCCGAGTACCTGCCGTCCAAGACTTCGGCCGAGTGCGAACCAAATAGTGTCGGCGAGCAGTGCGGCCCCTAGGCAGCACAACAAGACTGGCACAAGATGGAGACCGCCCGTGTGGATGAGCGCTCCGGCCGCGAGGAGTAGCGGCGCCGATGGAAGGGGAATCGCACCCTGCTCGGCCAGTACCCAGGAAAACAGCAATGCGTACCCGTGCCGTTCGACAAACGCAAGTGTGCGAACCATCTCGGCATGGCCCATCACCGGTTCACTCCTGCGCTTGCCGAGGGTGCCTTCATGCGGGCTAGGCCGCCATCCGGACAGTGCCCTCTGCGGCGGGAGGCGCCGCGGCAGAGCTTTGCCTCAAAATTTCCATCGCCTCCGCGAACCGGCGTAGAGCGCGTCGCGCATTGAGAAGTGCCATCTTTTCGCTGCCAACAAGAGTGGCATCGTTCAATGAGACCATTTCGTAGAATTCGACCAGCTTTTGCATGGTGTCCCAACCGGCCCTTTCCATTCGGCTAAACGCAAACGCCGAACCACTTACGATGGACTCAACAAACCATTTCGCTGCAACGAATTCACTGGACGAGCACCCCTTTGGATGTCCGCAGCTGCCGAAAAATCGGCGGCGAGGCCAGCCCGCTTTTCGGCACTTGCCAATGGATTCAAACGCCTGTCCGCGAGATCCGAATCCCGAGCTTCTGCATCCGGGACTGCAATGTCGATCGTTTCAATCCCAGGCGAGCAGCCGCGCCATCCGGACCCGCCACGATCCACTTGCTCTTTTCCAGGGCGGCCAGAATCTGCTGGCGCTCCGCTTCCTCCAGGGCCTCGCGAATGTTGCCTTCAGAGCTTAGGGGCGAGCCGTTAGGCGGCACTGGCGCCGGCGGGGCCGTCTGGTTCGGCGCGCGGAGATCTTCGCTGCGTACGTTCAGAACCGGCCCGGCGGTCAGAATCACTGCCCGTTCGATGACATTTTGGAGTTCGCGGATGTTGCCCGGCCACGGGTAGCGGGTCAAGGCGCTCATGATCTCGGCCGGAATGGCATCGATCGTCTTGCGAGTCTGCCGGCTGTACTGCTGGACAAAATGCCGCACCAGCAGCGGGATGTCCTCGGGCCTCTCGCGTAGCGCGGGAACGCGAACCGGAAATACGTTCAGGCGGTAATACAGGTCCGGGCGGAACCGCTGCTCTCTGACCAGCGCTTCCAGATCCCGGTTCGTCGCGGCAATAAGCCGGGCGTCCGTGCGAAGCGTGCGCGTGGAGCCGAGCCGCTCGAACTCCCGTTCCTGCAAGACCCGGAGCAGCTTTGGCTGGAGCTCGATCGGTATCTCGCCGATTTCGTCGAGAAACATGGTGCCGCGATTTGCCAGCTCAAAACGTCCGATACGCTGGCTGATGGCGCCTGTAAAAGCCCCCTTCTCGTGACCGAACAATTCGCTCTCCAGCAGACCTGTGGGAATGGCAGCGCAGTTCAGTTTGACGAACGAGCTCGATTTGCGGGAGCTGAGATTGTGGACAGCTCGCGCGATCAACTCCTTGCCGGATCCCGTTTCTCCATAAATGAGAACAGTGGAATCGGTCGGCGCAACCGTCTCGATCTGTTCGAGTACGCGGCGCAGCGCTTCGCTCCTACCGACGATCTCTTCGAATTTCAACTCGGTGCGAAGTTCGTCTTCCAGGTATAGCTTCTCGAGGGCGAGCTTCTTCTTCTGCTCGGAAACCTCGCCGAACGCACGCGCATTCTCAATCGCAATCGCCACCTGATGCGCGACCTGGCTGAGAAACGGAAGGTCCTCGTCGGGGAAAGCGCCGTCCTGCCGTGTACCCAGCGACAGGACACCCACCACGCCGCGATTGCCGATCATGGGGACGTGAGCCACCGCCTTAATCCCGATTCCCCGAGCCGCTCCCCCAAGTTCTTTCTCCCGTTGAATCAACGTCTCTCCCGTTCGGAAAGCGCGCACCGGTGGGCTCTTATCGTCGTCGGGCGATTCGTGCCCTTCCTCGACTGGAGAGCCGGCCTCGCCATAATCCAATGCGTAGATTCGCAGCTTTCCGTCGTCGGGTGCCGGCAAATCGATTCCCACGCCGTCGCATCGCATCACCCGGCGGACCTGCGCCGAGATTTCGCGCAGAACATCCCTGAGTTCGAGACTCGAGACGACTCGAGTGGTCAGGTCAAGCAGCAGTTGCAGCCGCTGTTGGGCCCTCGCGGATGCCTGAAAGTTGATGGCGTCGTCCGTAGCCAACGCAATCTGGTCTGCTACCAAGGAGCAGAACCTAACCTCATCGGGCGAATAGGCGTTCGGTTGCGTGCTGGCGACGATCAGACTGCCCAGCTTGCGGTGCGCCGTCGTGAGAGGGAAGGCGCACAACGATTGCAGCCCGTTTTCCCGCATCGTCCGAGTGAAGACCGCGAACCTCTTCTCACTTTCCAGACTCCCGAGAACCACCGTTTCCTGGGTTCGATAGACATGGCGGGGCAGAGTCTCCCCGGTCTCTTCTTCCCAAGGGCACCTATCCTGCCGGGGACATGCAGGACCGAAATGCCAGCGCACCTTGTTATCTAATTCATCGAACTGCGCGACCGCGTCGAATGGGACCACCTGTCCGAGCTCGTTGACCAAAACCTCGAACAGGTCCCCCGGATCCTTGCGAGCGCGGATCGAGTTGGAGATACGAATCAGTGCCTCATACCGCGCGGCGGACGGATCTATACCCGGACCTGCTGCCATCTATCCCCTCCTCTGAAGCACTGACCGATTTTAGATGCTGACCGACACGACGCGGCTTCAGTCCGGTTTCAAGCTTCCCATTCTTCTCCTGTCGCTACTGGCCGAACTGATAGCTCGATACCGCAATCCTACCGAAAAAATCAGCCTCCCGATAGACCAATTGAGCCGGCTCCTGTTCCGCGGCCCCTACAGCCACCATCAGGGGAATAAGATGATCCTCCCGCGGGTGTGCTGCGCGCGCGGACGGCGCACGGTCCCATTTCGACAATCGGCTGGAACGCTCCTTGGGCGCGGATTTCACCAGCGTTTTCTCCAGCCAGGAGTCGAATTGCGCCGACTCTTGCTCGGGATCTCTGGGGTGAAAGTTATGGTAGCTCATGCCACTCCCGATGATGAGAACGCCTTCGTCGCGGAGCGGCCCCAGCGCCCGGCCCAGCCGCAGGTGCGATTCCGGATCATAATCCGATTGGATGGCGACCTGAATCACGGGCACGTCGGCCTCCGGATACGGGACCGACAGCAAAGAATAGGTGCCGTGATCGAAGCCACGAGCCGGGTCCAGATGCGTGCTCAGCCCCGCTTGCAGGATCAGCCGGTGGACCTGGCGGGCAAGCTCCGGCGACCCGGGAGCCGGATAGCGGATCTGGTAGAGATAATCCGGGAATCCTCCGAAATCGTACACCATCCCGGGAGCGGGACTCGCCATGACGGCGAAGTCCCTCTCTTCCCAATGGCCCGACACGACCAGGATCGCTCTGGGCTGCGCCCCAAGACGGCGGGGAAACTCTCTAAGAGACGCTTCCAGGCGGGCGAAGCGCTGCCGCATCTCTCCAGTCATATATGGCCATGGGCCCCCACCATGGCTGAGGAAAAAAGTGGGAAGCCTATAACTGGTCATGGCTGCATCGTCTCCCTTCTTCGATCTCATGCGAGGGTCACAATCATCTTTCAACGGTATGCCGTCGGGGCATTCCGGTTTGACGATTCGCTAGAACGCATGCCGTCGGCCAAACATCATCAGCGATTTTTCAATCGATTGCGATTGAAGGAATGCTAGGCGAACCCGGCAAGTACCATAATTTCGGCACCTGCCGGCATATGATCGCCCGGGGACCCGGTGCCAAATCAAGTCGCTATCGACCAAGTTACAGCCGAGCGCAAAGGAGAAGAAACGCAATAGTCGCAAGGAGGGCCTTTCCTGGTGATCCGTCTGCACGGAGGAAGGCCGAAGCTAAAGCGGAGCGGGATTTTGTCGGAGCATGGCATTGCCGGTGTTACCGTCTGGCCTGCTGGGGCCAGTAACGCTGCCTGCCTCGGAGATTGAATCGCTGCGGCGCGTTACTTAAAGGTATCTGGCCTGAGCAACGAACCACAACAACCACCACGTCCGCACTCATCTCTTCGACAGCGGTTGAAGGCGTCCCATTTGCCCGGAACGGTATCGTGCGATGGCGTCCTCGATCTGCGGGCGCTCGTTCATCATGAAGGGACCGTCCGTCACGATCGGCTCCCGGATCTCTGCGCCGCATAACATGAGGAGGTGCGCGGGGGCGGAACTTTCAATGGTTACCCGTCCCTTGCCGCCATAAAGCGCTACGGCCTGTTCGCCTGTTAATTTTTGTTTGCGGGCGTCGGCACGAACGAGAATGCTTCCCTTAACCACATAAATAACGGCGTTTTCCCCGTTCTCCAGATCGAAGGCGACCTCGCGTCGTAACTCGACATCGAGAAAGGTGAACGGCTCGGCCGGGACGAGCGGCGATGCCACGCCTTCGAACACGCCAACCAGAACGCGCACGCGGTCGCCCGCACCGCTGCGCCACTCCGGCACCTCGCTCTTTTCGAGCCTGAACATCCGCGGCGGCACCAGCTTATTCTTCGAACTCAGGTTCACAAACACCTGAAGCCCGTGCAGTTCGCGATTCAGGTCCGCCGGAATCTCCTCGTGGATAACACCGCTCCCTGCCTGGGTCCAAACGATTCCGCCGGGGCCGGTAGCGACATCGTTTCCCAGTGAGTCACGGCTTCGGAGGGCGCCCGGGGAGTCCTCAAACACATAGGTAACCGCCGAAAAGCCGGTGTGCGGGTGCGGCGGGAATGGGTGCCCACTCACGCGGAAGTCGTCCAGGACAGTGACCGCGGAAGCCGATCCGCCGAATTGGCGCACGTCCATCGCCTTGACGGAGAAAGTGCCGCCACCGGGTTGTTCTTGCGCGGTGACTACAGGTGAGAATTGAATGGACATAACCTCTCCTTTTCTGCTTCAAGCCACCTTGCCGAGTGCCACGGCTAGCTGTGCCTCAGCGGATTGCATAGCAGTTTCGCTGCCTCGGCTTCTCGCAGTTCCTTCGGCGCGCACGAACGAAACATCCGTGAGCCCGATGAATCCCAATATGGTTCTCAAATAGGTTTCCTGGTAATCCAGAGCCTTCATAGGGCCGTCGGAGTATACGCCGCCGCGCGCCGAAACAACGATGACTTTCTTATTGGAAGGGACCAACCCCTCAGGCCCGGAAGCACCATAGCGAACGGTGCGCCCCGTGCGAACAATGTGATCGATCCAGGCTTTCAGAGAAGACGGAATGCTGAAATTGTGCATGGGCGCGCCGATGACAATGACGTCTGCGGCGAGCACCTCATCGACGGCTTCGTCGGAGAGCTTGACCGCCGCAGAGAGCACCTCGTTCCGCTGTTCCGGAGGAGTGTAAAAAGCGGCGACCGTTAGGCCGTCCAGGTGTGGGAACGGGTTCGCCGCAAGATCCCGCTCGATAACCCTATGGTCCGGATGCTGGGCCTTCAATTCGGCGAGCACCCTCGCGCTCAGTTTGCGCGAAATGGAACGGTCCGCCAGGGGACTGCTGTCAACGTGCAAAATCGTGTATGGCATGGATGGCTCCTTCACGGCGCCCGTCAGCGCCGTCTTTCATCGGATTCAATGGAGTAGATGTGCGGAACGCTGGACGGGAATTGACCGAGCATCCAAACGTTTTGTCCAAGCGTCCAAGATAGGAGGGCCGATGGACCCGGTCAGAGACATTTTCGAGACCATGCGCGTAGCAGCTTTCCTGCACGCCAGGATTGAGGCCACAGCGCCGTGGGGCTTGCTGCACGAGGCCACAGAAGCCGGAGTTGCAGCACTGGCGCAAGACCTGCACCGGCCGGTCGCGCCAAACCACCTGGCTTATTTCGGTCTGATTGCGCGCGGCAACTGCTGGTTGACCGTGGAGGGGGACGTCGCGCATCTCACCAGCGGTGATTGCTTCCTGGTCCGCTCAGGGCGCTCCTACAGCTTGCGGGATGCGCCGAACACCCCCGTAAAGAGCATCTGCGCGGCTATCGATGGGCAGAATGTCATTGAGTATGGCGGAGGCGGTGCGCTAACCACAATTTTCAGCGGGGTGTTGAGCTTCGAGACTCCGAGCGTGCGGCCGATGGGTCAACTGCTGCCGAGCCTGATTCTGATTCGGGCCGGTCAGCCCGGCGCGGTAGCGCTGCATACGACCCTGCAAATGCTGGCCTCTGAAGTGTCCGAGGGGGCACCGGGATCGGAAGTGGTGGCGAGTCGCCTGGCGGAGGTGCTGTTCATTCAGACCGTCCGTGCGCACATTGCATCGGGAGGCGGGAATAGCAAACAAGGGCAACTGAGCGCGGTGTTCGACCCGCAAATTGGCGCCGCTCTGAAAGCGATTCACGAGGACGTGAAAGCTTCCTGGACGGTGGAATCCCTCGCTTCCTCGGCCGGTATGTCGCGATCCGCATTCGCCGCACGCTTCAAGGACTTGCTGGGCCAAACACCCATGGACTACGTATCCGAGTGGCGGATGCAGAAGGCGATTCAGTTGTTGCGCGAAAAAGACATGAAACTGGCGGAGGTAGCGCAGGTTGTCGGATACGAATCGGACGCGGCGTTCCACAAAGCGTTCAAGCGAGTTGTAGGAGCCGCGCCGGGCGAATACCGCCGGAACACGCGTAACGCCCCCGGCTGAGGTTGAGGGGATCGGCCAGTAAGGCAACCCCCAACCCATCGGAGGCGGCATCGCTTTGAGGCCTGCTGTTTAATGGCAAGGGTGACGAATAAGCAATCGCCCGCCCGATGACAGATCGAGACGGTCATAGAACTGGCTGTCGAGGTGTTTGCGCGAACCGGTGGCCCCTCCACAACGACCGGTTCGCAGATTCCGCTTGGAAATAACCGAGGAGATGCGCGGCTCCAGAGCTATAAGAATGGCATGTGCCAAGAAACGGGAATCTGCCATCACCCCGACCGCCCTTCCAACATTGAAAATGTATGACTTGGAGTCTGTTAGCTTTGGCCTCAGCCTTGCCTCTCTCACGGGCGATGAAGTCGCCATGCTGAGAGTTCCACCACCCACGCTAGACCGCGCCATGGCCTGCGGCTGGAGGCGAACTGATGACGCCCTCAAGCGGGCGGGGCAATGCGCGTGGCGAGATTGCCTTAAGAGCGATTAGCGCGGAACGAATATACAGGAGAATTCACATGAACACAGAAATCACTGTCCATCCGAAGCTGCAGCACTGCGGGCTGACGACAGGCAACCTGGATGGCATGCTTGAGTGGTACCACAAAGTGCTCGGGATCACGGTCCATGCGCGCGTGGCGGCACCCGCCGGTTCGCCGTTCAAGACCGTGGCCTTCGCAACCAACGATGAGGTTAATCATCGCCTCTCCTTCTTTGAGACGCCTGGCCTGCCGAGCGATGGTAGCAAAGATCGTCATGCAAGGGTGCAACACATCGCTTTCGAATACGAGACGCTCGACGATCTTCTTGGCACCTACCTTCGACTCAAGAAACAGGGCATCCGGATCCTGTGGGCCGCCGACCAGTTCATTCAAACAGCAATTTATTATGACGATCCCGACGGCAATATCATTGAGCTGAACGTCAACAATTTTACCGACGATTGGACAGTTACAGAACAGTTGAAAAACTTGCCTTCTCAGCTGCACATCAATATCGACCCTGAGAAGGTGGTCGCCGCGCGCAAAGAAGGTGCCTCCGCTTGGGAACTGCACGAGCGTGCCGTAGCCGGAGAGTTCTCTCCATCCGCTTCGTATGAACTGCATACAACCCGTTGGTGATCGTTCGTCCAGTAAGGCAGAGCCGTTGCTCTCCAAAGCGACAATTACTGCGCGCGTACTCCTGGGGCTCGTGTTCTTCGGCTTCGGGGCGAACGGCCTCCTGCACGTGCTCCCGCTCCCACCGGCGCAGGGCGCGGCCGCGGTGTTCATCGGGGGGCTGATCGCCAGCCGGCACTTCTTCCCGCTCCTGTTCGTGACCTACTTGCTCACTGGCGCAGCACTCTTGATAGGCCGCTTCGTGCCTCTCTCGCTGACGGTACTCGCGCCCATTATCGTGAACATCGCCGTGATGCACCTTTTCGTTCCCTCGTCGGGGTCGGAAATGTGTCTCGCGACGCTCGTGACTGTGCTCGAGATCTTCCTCGGCTGGTCCTACCGCGCTGCGTTCCGACCGTTGCTGCGACCGAATTCGTTTCAGTCCAAGCTCATTGATGTCTAGAGGAGAACCATGATCGGAAGTAAACCTTATGGAGAGCTCAAGTACCGCGAAGTCAAAGGCAGGCGAATGGCCTACATCGACGAAGGCGGGAGCGACGCAATCGTTTTTCAGCACGGCCAGCCGACATCTTCATATGTCTGGCGAAACGTCATGCCGCACTTGCAGGGAATGGGACGCCTCATCGCCTGCGACCTCATCGGTATGGGTAACTCGGACAAGATGGATGCGTCGCTTGGGCCGGACCGCTATAACCTCGCCACTCATCGGAGCTATCTTTTTGATTTGTGGGATCAGCTAGATCTCGGGAACCGCGTAGTGCTTGTGCTGGACGACTGGGGCGCAGTTCTCGGCTTGGATTGGGCCAGACAAAATAGTCAGCGCGTAAAAGGCATCGTTCACATGGAAGCCATCGCGGCGCCGTTGAACTGGCTGGATATTCCAGAACAGGCCCGCTCATTGTTCAGGGCGCTCCGATCGCCGGAGGGTGAGCGAATGGTATTGGAGGAAAACATATTTGTTGAGAAGATTTTGCCCCAAGCAGTCATACGGCAGCTCACGGACGTGGAGTTGAATCACTACCGCTCTCCTTTCCGCGACTCGGGCGAAGACCGCAGACCGATGCTGTCATGGCCCCGGAGCCTCCCGATTGATGGCGAACCCGCGCAGGTCGCCGAAGTCGTCAGCCGGAACGGTACTTGGCTGGCCCAAAGCGATGTGCCTAAGTTGTTTATAAGTGGTGAGCCGGGCACCCTAGTCAAAGGCCGGCTCCGTGAGATCATCCGCCAATGGCCCAATCAGACCGAGGTTACCGTGAGGGGCCGAAAGTTGTTACAGGAGGACAGCCCTGACGAGATTGGGTCGGCGATCGTGAACTTCATTAAGGCGTGAACGGACCCCGAAACACCAGGCGCATGGGGAATGAACGAGGGGATTATTAGCGAAGAGTCTCGGCTGCTCCGATTTCCCCAGTTAGTCATCATCGGGGAGTAGCGCTGCCGAACGTCGATTTCATGGAGTCTTTGTCTTGCTGCACAACTGCTCAGTTAACAGCCACCCACGGATGGCCACTGCGCCGCATCGCAAAGAAAAGGCCCACGACCAAAGTTACTTCGCCATTTAGTTGCTGTGGACTTTAGCGACTATCAATGTCAGATCATCAGTCTGTTCTTGTGGACCAAAGTGGCGAACTTCATCAAGGACTGCTTCCAGTAGTGCCTTGGCAGGTAGTTCTTGGTGTCGGGCCAACGCGTCAACGAGGCGGTTTTCTCCGAACTCTTCTCCCGAGTAATTGAATCGTTCTGTCACGCCGTCTGTGTAGAGGAGTAGCGTGTCCCCTGCGGTTAGTGTCAGTTCCTCGATTGCACACTCCCAATCCCGGAACAATCCCAGCACGGTACCGGTCGCCCCTAGCCGAGCCAAGGCGCCGTCGCTCCGCAGGAGAAGACCGGGGAGGTGGCCACAGTTTGCGTAGCGCAGATGCTGTGTTTGATCTGAATATCCGGCGAAGAAGACTGTGGCGTAGTGCGCCTCGGTCGTGCTCTCGTAGAACAGGCGATTCACCGATTGCAGGAAACCGTGCGGATCGTTGACCGCCACAGCAAGCTGGCTACGGATGTTCGCCTGCAGATTGGCCATCAGAAGTGCTGCGGCGATTCCCTTGCCGGAAATGTCACCAACAATCAAGCCCAACCGGTCGCCGCCCAGATTCAAGAAGTCGTAGTAGTCCCCTCCGACCTCCCGCGCTTGGATGCAAATGCCCGCATAGTCGAGCGTTTGGAGGAACGGAGCGGCTTGGGGAAACAGCCGGGCCTGCACTTCTTTTGCGATCGCCAGTTCTTGCGCGGCGCGGCGTTCGGATTCCAACTTCCGAGCCGCCTCCCGCCTTTGCCGCTCGATTTCGCGGGTGAAGTTGTCCCAACCGGCCAGGATGAAAGTGTTGTGGTCGATGTCCTCAAAGCTGACGAACACTCCACCCCATGCGACGGCTTGAGGCGGATGTGGGAATCGCACGCCGCGCTCCCGCCATGCCTCATATCGTGCAGTCACATCTTCCGTGATGAATACAGCTACAGGTCCTCCGTAGCCGATTCGGTCGAGTTCCTCAGATCCGGGTTTGGAGCATATCAAAGCCAGCGGCGAGCCGCCGTCGGGGGCGGCCACCAAGATGAAACGCCCGTGTTCTCGAGGCCGGTCCGTGATCAGATTGAAGCCCAGCGTTTCGAGGTAAAACTTTAGGCTCTTATCTTGATCGCGAACCAGAACGGCAATATGGTGAAGGCGCAAGTAGGTGTCGTCTCCGGTGTCGGAGCCAACCCTGACGCTATCGTTGATATCCCAGATGGGAGCCTCATCGCGCTTCGAATCCGCTGGAATACCCATGAGCGCCATTGTAGATCAGGCCACCGGTACAACGCCCTCGGCCAGCATCTCGCCCTTCTCCAGGTGCCGCGTCCTGGTGGCGAAACGCGCGGCGTGCGGATCGTGCGTTACCATTACGACCGTTTTACCGAACTCTCGATTTAACCGGGAGAGAATCGTCAAGACTTCCTGCGCTGAGGCTGCGTCGAGATTGCCCGTCGGTTCATCAGCCAGGATGAGCTTCGGATCAGTTACGATCGCGCGGGCGATCGCGACACGCTGCTCCTGGCCGCCGGAGAGCTGTCGCGGATAGTGACCCAGGCGTTCGCCGAGGCCTACCAGCTTCAGCGCCGTCGTGGCGTGCTCGATTCGCTCCTTCTTCTTCATGCCCGTGAGCTTGAGCGGCAGTTCCACGTTCTCCAGAGCCGTCAGCACTGGGATCAGGTTGAACTGCTGGAAGATGAACCCGACGTTCTCGTTGCGCCAGCGCGCGATCTCGCTATCGCTCAACTGGCGAAGGTCTCTCCCAAGGACACGGATGTCGCCGCCGCTGGGCTGGTCCATCGCGGCGATCAGGTGAAGCAGCGTGGATTTGCCCGAGCCGGACGGACCCATGAGAGCGACGAATTCGCCCATGGCGATATCCAGGTCGACCTCCTTAAGCGCGGCTACGTGGAAGGAGTCACGCACATATTCTTTGCTGAGTTGACGGACTTCAATAACGATTTCGCTCATGTTCATGCTTTCTGGCGCACTTTGTCGCCGTTCTTCAAAGTTGCCGGCGGATTCACGATGAGATCTTCCCCACCGACCAGTCCCTGCTCGATCCGTATGCCTTGCGCACTTGCGGGTCCAGGCCTTACCTGGCGAACCACGGCCCGTCCCCCGAGCACCACAAAGACCGCGTTGTTGCGCACCGCCGAGGGTGGCACGTAAATCGTGGGCCGCGATTCCGTGACCGCGTCGGCCGGACGCTCTTCCCCGAGGAACGCCACGCTTGCGTTCATTTCCGGGCGGAGATAGGAATCCGGCTTCTCGACCTTGACTTTCACTTGTACCGTCGCCTTCTGCCGGTTCGCTTCCGGAGAAATCTCTTTAATGAAACCGTCGTACTTGCGGTCTGGGTAAGCATCAGTCGTCACAATCCCCTTCTGGCCGAGGTGCAGCTTCGCGAAGTCGCTCTGGCTGATGTCCAACTCGACTTCGAGGTCGTTCAGATCTGCAAGCGAAACGACGTACCCCTTGGCTCCGCGATCGCCGACGAAACCCGTGGTCAGAAATTCGCCGCGCTCTACATTGCGCTCCAGGATTGTCCCGGTGACAGGGGAACGAATGATAGTGTTGTTCAGGTTTGTTTCGGCGAGATCCACTTGGCCGCGGGCCTGCGACACGAGGCCGCGGGCCGCATCGATCTCCTCCCGACGCGCTCCGATACGCATCAGCTCATACGCCCTTTCGAGGGCGGCGGTCTTTGCGACTGCCTGATCGTAGCGCGACTGGGTGTCGTCGAGATTTTGCTTCGACACCACTCCACCCGCCGTCAGGTTGCGGATACGTTCCAGGGTGAGTCGCGCGTTCTCCTGGTCGGCCTTGGCTACGTTGAGATTGGCTAGCGCCTGCGCGACCTCTTCCGGGCGCGAGCCGTTCAGCAGTTGGTCGAGCTTTGCCTGAAGGTTCGCAAGGTTCCCGCGAGCCTGGTCCAATTGGGCCCGGTATTCGTCGTCTTCGAGCCGGACCAGCACCTGGCCTTCGGTTACGTGATCGCCTTTCTCGACGCCAATCCACGAGACCTTGCCGACGACTTTCGCCGCCACCTCGATTCGGTGCGCCGCTACGACATAGCCGGTCGCGTTGAGTGCAACCTCGCTCCTTGTCGGGCCGGCCGAGTTGAGTGCTGTAACGCGCCGCACCTCGACTTCCGACGCCCCGAGGGCGCGACCGCCGATCAGCCACAAGCCGGCGAGGACTCCAAGCAGGGCAGCGCCCCCGGCAATCCACCCGGCTGTCCTGGCCGACGCACGGCCTTCCCGCTGTTCGGTCCGATCAATACGAAGATTCTTGAGATCCGCTTCCATTGCTTCCTCCTACACCTGGCGCAGAGCCGCGAGGATGTCCTTGCGGGCGGCGGTGCTGGCCGGGAACAGGCCGCCAATGCCGCCCAGGATTGCGGCGAAGACCACTCCGCCCACCATGATTGCGGGCGTCACACGAAACGCAAATGCGAGTTCGCTGAAGTTAGAGCCGATGCTGGTGGTCAGGCCATTGACCGGAAGGACCAGCAGGCAGCCTAAGATTCCCCCGATCGCTGCAAGCAGGAGCGATTCAACGACGAAGCTTGTCAGGATGCTAACTTTCGAGAAACCCAGCACACGAAGCGTGCCGATCTCGCGCGACCGGCGCGCTACGGCTGCATACATGGTGTTCATCGCGGCGAAAGCGCTTCCCACGCCCATCACAATCGAGACAAAGATGCCGAGATATTCGAGCGGAGCCGCGCTGGATGTTTGCTGCGCGAAGTACTCCTTCTCCGGCACGGCGTTCATATTGAGGCGTTGGTCATTATTGATGCTGTTGACCAGGGCGGCAGCGGCGGCGCTGTCCTGCGCCCGCACCAGCGTGGAACTGAGCACGTCCACGCGTTGCAGATCGGCGCTGATCTGGTTGACGTCGCCGAAGATCTCGCTGTTCTCCGCTCCCTGCCCGGCATCCATGATCCCGACGATTGTCCACTGGCCGTGGCCGAAGGTCAGGGTCTTGCCGAGCGCCACGTCCGGGTACCGGCTGGCGACGGACTTACCTGCCACCACCTCACGCTGCCCCGGTTGGAACCAGCGGCCAGCCGAGATCTTCAGGTTAGGGCGCATCGTGATCCCAACGGGCGCAATGCCCCGTACGTTGATATTCATGCCGTCGGGGTTATGCGGGCTCATCAGTGTGATCACGGTCAGGATTTCTAGCGAAGCCATCGGGTCCCCTTTGGCGTCGCGCGCAATCCCGGGCTTGAACTTCAGATCCTGAAACTGCTGGCGGGTAAAGTTGCTCACCAACTCGGCCTCACTTCCCTTGCGCATGACTACGATCTGCAGCGGGTCGCCGGAGGCCGAGAGAGTCGAGCGTAGCCCGGTCAAGAGCGCCATCATGGCGAGAAGCACCGCCACGGTTAACGCGATGCTGAGTGCGGTCATCAGAGTCGTGGTCTTGCGGACCACCAGATTGCGGAGATTGTACGCGATTGGTATGGGCATAGTGGACTCCTCTAGTCGGTGCTACGCAGCGCTTCGACGATGTTAGTGCGGGCGGCGCTCCAGGCCGGCGCGAACGAACTGATCAGTGCAATGCCGACCGCCACCGCGATGCAGGCCACTGCGACGGCCGGATCGACTGCGCTCGCCGACGGCAAAAACGCGCCGATCGGGCTGCTGCGCACGCCACCGGTCAGAAGGGTCGAGAGCACAAAACCGATCACACCGCCCGCGAGCGCGATCCCACATGCTTCGCCGAGGATGATGGTGAGAATATTGCCGCGGCTGAAGCCCAGCGTCTTCAGGACACCGACCTCGCGCACCCTTTCCCGTACGGACATCGCCATCGTATTGGCCGAAACCAGCAAGACGGTGAAAATGACCGCAGCGCAGATGCTGACGAGAAAGAGCTTCACATCGCCCAGGAAGGACATGAAGTTCAGGATGAAGGCCTGCTCGTTTTCCGTGCGTGTTTGAACCGTGGCATTGCGAAACTCGTCGTCGATGGCGTTGGCGACGCGCGTCACGTTGCCGGGGTCGTCCACAAGGACGTAGAAACTGCCGGCGTTTCCACGCTGGGCCGCGGGCAGGGTTTCTTCGAGATATTCGCGGTGAAAATACAGCAGGTCGCTGACACGGGGGCTGTCGAAGATCCCGCGCACGCTGAATTCAAGCGTGCCGGGGAAGACATCGCCGACGACCGTAATGCGATCGCCCTCTTTGAAGTTGAACTTATTGGCGAGATCGCGGCCAATGACGCACGCAGTGCGTTCGCGCAGGAACGCCTTCTTCTGCTCTTCCGGGATGCGGAACTCGCTATACATGGTGAACAGCTTGTCGGCATCGACCCCAAAGCGTGCGAAAAAGTTCTTCGGGTCGCGCGCGTCTTTGTAGACCCCGCCGTACCACTGGGAGATCATGACCTCGCGCACGCCGGGGATCTGACCAATCTTTTCCCGATAGAACTCTGGCATCTGCAGTGTCAGGGACACCCTGTTCCGCGCCACCAGCCGCAGTGCTTGCTCCGGCGCTGGATCGGAAAGGTAGAACGCGTGGTATAGGTACATCATCACGCCCAGCAGGCACATTGAAACGCCAACGCTGACCACCGTCAGTGTGGTGCGCCGCCGGTTGCGCCAGCAGTTCTTGAGAATTAACGGCAGATATCGAAACATGCTGTGCCTCCTTCGTGACTTACTTGCTTGCGGCCTGCGGGATCGCATCCGGCAGCCGCTCGACAACGCCGCGGCGCGCCTCGTCGAGGCTCACGTGGTTTGATTCAAGAATCGTCGCTAGAACTGTATCGAGATTGGTCCGGGCCCGGATATAGCTGCTTGCGGCCGAAACCTCGGTTCCGCGTGCGGTCGTGAGGTCGCGCTGAATCTGAATGACGGTGTAAACCGTGGAGACGCCCGCTTCGAGTCTTTTCTGCTCGGCATCGAGCGTCTGCTCCTCCAGAACACGGCTCTTGACCGCCGCGAGGTATCGCACGTGGGCCTGGGTCAGAGCAATCACCGCATTCTGGACGTCAACTCGAATCTGGTTGATCTGCTTCTGGAGCTGCAGTTGCGACTGATCGTAGTCAAGTTGGCTCCGCACATAGTCGGCCTGCGCCGCCCGATTGCGGAGTGTGACGGTGAAATTCAACCCGACGCTGTAATCGGGGAAGTTGCGCCGGAACAACTGACCTAGGACGGTGCCGTAACCGCCGATAAAGTAAGGGTCGGGAGCGCCAGGCTGGTAGTATGGATTGCCGGCGCCCCCGCTCGCCTGGTTGACCTGGCCTGCGAGTGCGTGGGTGGCCGTTCCGGCGACTGCATCGAGCGTCGGCCGGAGGGCGTTGCGGCTCCCATCCATGCGGATCTTCGAGTTCTCGATAGTGATGCGGCTGCTCTTGAGATCGGGTCGGTTCTGCATTGCGGTCTCGATCAGTTCCTGCACCGGGCGCACCTCCAGCGCTTGGGGCACGCGAAGCTGGTCGGTTGGCTCAATGCGGGTGTTTGCCAGCAACGGGCTGGCCGTCCCGTTCTTGCTGAGAGCATTCTTGAGGATGGTCTCCTGCTCCAGAACGTTGGTTTCAGCGACCGTGAGATCCTGCTGCCTGCTGGCCACCTCGGCTTCGGCCTGAACCACCGCAATCGGCGCGAGGTACCCGATATCCACCTGCTTCTTGTTGTCGTCATAAAGTTTCTGCGCGGCGTCCAGGGCCGCGCGCGCTGTGTTCACCTGCTCGCGAAAGCTGACCAGATCCCAGTACAGGTTGACGATCGCGGCAACCGTATTCGTCACCTGCACCTCGAAGTCGAGCTGGCTGTTCTTTAAATTGTTGCGGGCCACGCGGATTTCCCGACCGTTGAGAGCTCGTCCGAATCCCTGCAACAAGTGTTGCGTCACCTGCAAAGTGAGCGAACTTGAGGTGTACGGATTAAAGTTGCTGGTGAGCGAATTCTGGGAAATGAAGCTGTTGTCGAAAGTCAGGCTCGCGGTGGTTCCGGTGAGCCAACTCTGCGATACCGAGACGTTGGCTTCGTTGGTGCGAGTGACCAACGAAGTCGTGCCCGAGAGAAATGTGCTCGTCTGAGGAAGCGTAGTGTGGCCGTAACTCACTTGGCCCTGAACAACCGGATCGAGCCCAGGAATGGCGGGGCCAGAGAACGCGCTTCCGATGATGCTCGATGTGCCGATAGCTATCCCGGCACTGCCATCGGCGCCGGTGGGCCCGGGAGTAAGAGTTTGGTTAAAACCGAGAGCCGTGCCGCCGGCCTTGGTCCGTTGAAGGTCCGACGCCGCTTGCAATGGCGCGTATCTCTCGATGCTGATGTCAAGGTTATTCTCAAGCGCGAGCGCGAGCGCGTCCTGGAGAGAGAGATAGACGGTTCCTGCGCGCTCCAGGTTGTTGAGGCGGACGGAATTCGACAGCTCCGGCGGAGCCACCACAGGCTGTCGCCAGGCCCGCAGAAAGGCACCACTGGGCGCTCCGGCCGGCACTTGTACCTGGGCGTCTAGCAAGCTAACGGCAGCCACTAGTAACGGGAGAATTCGAAAGCGCCTCATGCCGGACATCATCTGCGGCGCTGATACCCGCGGCGCCATGTGGTTGCCGATCTTGCCGGCCACCTGCTGCACCGTTTTGGAGCCCTCCGCAACAAGACCGAAGACACCGAGAGAAGACGCTGCCGGGACAGTCATTGCGGGGTGGGGGGAGAGAAAAACGTCGCCCAACTGACGCGGGATGAATTTTAACGCCAAGCCGATCCGCTCACGGAGGTTCTCAGGAATTGTGAATATCTCCATCGTGTCCCCCAACTAGGCGAGATTCCCATCGCGCGCTGGCTGCGCTTCCGTTCTGCGAGAAACTTGCCGAAGCACCTGCTTGGCGAAAAGGCCGCGACAGCGGAACCTGACCCCTTCGCTCATCAGCGCAGCCAGCAGGTCTTCACCCTGCTCGCTGATGACCGTCAGATTCTTCAAATCCACCACGAGTTCACGGCCCTCCAGGTTCTGTCGGGCCTTTTCGCATGCCCGTCTGACTTCGGTCGTCCAGGGCGCGATGAGCTTACCTTCCAAGACCAGCCGTTGCTCGCTACTGTCCTCGATGGCTAAAATCCTCAACATTCCGTTTCCTCGCACTCAACGTAAGGCAACACACGTACCAACCCCGCGAGCGTGGCAAGTGATGAATTGTCAATGGCGGATCGGAAGAAGTGTTGTTGACAGTCAATACTGTCAACAACACAATTGACACAAGCCCGGCAGGTGGACCGAGTTCCGGCAGATGGACCAAACCGAACCGGGGCAGGAGCTCGACGTCGAGTCGCCGACCGGCGAGATTCGGAAGTCAGTCCGTTGGCCGGCTCTTCGGGAGATCACGTGCTACGACCCAGCTTAAGAGGGGAAAAAGCCGGTAATTTCAAACAAACTGTCTGGCATCTATTCCCAGCTTCTTCATTCGCGCAAGGAGGGTCGTGCGATTGATGCCCATGCGCGCAGCGGCTCCATCCGCACCACCAACCCTTCCCTTGCTTTCAGCAAGCGCTCGCGTGATTTCTTCGCGCTGCTTCTTTTCAAAATCGCCGGCAAGATCTTTCTTGCCGCCTAGAGCACTGATGGTTTCCTTGACGATTCTCGCAATGTCGTTAGGCTCCGCAGCAAGATGTGTGGGCTCCCCCGTAATACGTTTCCGGAGCTCTCCGAGTGGCGCCTCAAGCGACTTTCCCCGCGTAAGAATCACCGCTCGCTCAATAAAATTCTCCAGTTCGCGGATGTTCCCCGGCCAGTCCCAAGCCGTTAATCCCTTCATCACGGCAACAGGGATGGAGTCGATTCTCTTCTGCATTTCTTCGGCAAACTTCTGGACGAAATAACTCACCAGCAAGGGAATGTCTTCCCGGCGTTCCCGTAGCGGCGGAATACGAATCGGAAACACATTTAACCGGTAGAACAGATCGCTACGGAATTCACGGTCGGCGATCATCTTCTCCAGATCGCGGTTCGTTGCCGCGATGAAGCGGATGTTGACTTTGCGGGTATGAGTACTGCCCAGCCGTTCAAATTCCCGCTCCTGCAAGGCGCGCAGTAACTTCGGCTGGATTTCGCTCGGAATATCTCCTACTTCGTCAAGGAAGAGGCTGCCTTGGTCCGCCAATTCCATTCGCCCAATCTTCTGGCTGATGGCGCCCGTAAAAGCGCCTTTTTCATGGCCAAACAGTTCGCTTTCGAGCAGGCCAGTAGGTATCGCGGCGCAATTGAGCTTTACAAACGTTCGCTCCTTGCGCCGGCTTCGCTCGTGAATGGCGCGTGCGATCAGTTCTTTTCCGGTTCCGGTTTCACCCAGAAGCAAAACGGTGGACTCGCTAGGCGCCACCGTCTCGACGAGTTGCAGGACTTGCTTGAGCGCCGGGCTGCTCCCCACGATCTGTTCGAAATGCATCTCCCTGCGGATCTCATCCTCCAGGTAGAACTTCTCCTGGGCAAGCTTGTCTTTGAGAGCCAAAATTTCTTGGTAGGCCAGTGCGTTCTCGATAGCGATCGCTATCTGGCCCGCGGCTTGGCTGAGGAAATCGACGTCGCCTTCTGTGAACATGTCCTCGGTCGCGCGTGCCAGTACCAATATCCCCAAGGCGCGGCCGCGGTTCACAAGCGGTATGAAACAGGCGGCCCTGAGGCCCTCAAGAGTGGCGATTTTGCGAGCCTGGCTGTGGCGATGATCGCCGATCGCGTTCGACGAGATCACCGGTTTCAATGTCTCGAATGCCCGCTTCGGTGGACTGTCTTCCCCAGGAATGACGGTCTGCGCTTCTTTGAGGAATCCCTTGCTGCCGGGAAAGGCGACCGCATAGTTCTGGAACGTCCCCGGTTCCGCGCCGGGCAGCATAATAGTCGCCGCGTCGCAGCGCATCACCTCACGAATGTTTGCGGCGATGGCGTGAAGCACCTCCTTGAGGTCGAGGCTCGAGGTAATGCGGTTCGTGAGATTCAGGAGCAACTGCAGCCGGTCATATTGCTGTTGTAAGCGCTGAACGGGTTGTGCGCGCTGGACATCGAGGGCTTCATCATTGGCGAGCGCCGCTTCACGTGTTATTAAGACCGGTGCGGAAGTTGCCAGCGCAGCCAGCTTCGGAGTCTGGGACCCTAAAGCTGGCGAGGGTTTATGTTTTTCATTCATCGCTTTTCCTCCTCGGCCGTTTTAGTTTCTGCCGCGTGGCACTCTCCATGCCGGCCAGAGAAAACGCGACGATGTGGTCGGCAATGGTACGGCGCTGCTCTTCGTTGTCGAGCTTCAAATCGGGCCATAACCGCGCAAGCATGGGACGCGCCGTCACATAATGCAGCACTTGACCGACCACGCTGTGCACGCACAAGCGCGTGAGTGCATCGTTAGGGCCACGCCCGATGAGTTTGCCTACAAGAGCGCGAAGCCGCAGGTAATTGCCCCCCATCGCCTCCGCCACACGGTCGAGCGCTGCTGTAGGCTGCCCCATTTCATGCGCCATGATACGAGCGAACCAGGCTGGCTTTCCGTCCTCGTGAATCGTTTTGAACCACTCGCAGATCAGCGCTCTCAACGCTGCCCGCGGGTCCGATGGATGCGCCATGCTTGAATTCAGCGCAGCCGCCTGTTGGGCCAATAGAGAGGACGCCAGCACCTCGGTGTAGAGGCCCAACTTGTCGCCGAAGTGATAATTCACCGCGGCCACATTGGTTCCTGCTCGCGAGCAGATCTCTCTAACGGTTGCCTCACGGAAACCGACTTCCGCAAACACTTGGCCGGCCGATTCAATGAGCTTTCCTCTCGTCAGATCCAGCACCTGATCGCCGGTCGGCATAAACGGCAGTTTAAAACATCTGTTTGAAACTGTCCAGTGAAGTCTCGTCTGCGTCTCGATCCGGCGCGGTCGCTCCGTCTGTCAAAAACGCGATTGACACTTTCGACCTTCAACACCTCTTCACCGATCGACACCCCCAATCAACCTTAAATTCCGTGAACTTAGCGAGTGCTCTTGTTTGGCATGGCAGTTGCGTTTTGTAGGTGATCGAAAGCGGCGATGGCCCTTCAAGACGCGCGGTCGAAGATTCGCGCTGGCATAGGAGCAAAACCACATGGGAACTGTGCTGATAGGGGCGTGCATAAGCCTACTTGGCCTGGTAGTGGCGTCCGTAGCAATCGGAACCTCGGTATACGTTGCGCGGAAGATTGCGATGACGAGTCACGATGTACACGTCCACAAACACGGTGGAACTCACACGGCGCATTGTGTGTGCCCCCGGTGCGGGGGACTAGGTGGACAGCACGAACCAGCGTGCGAATGCCCGCAATGCGGTGGGCGCGGTGGGAGCCACAAGACGCGCTGTAACTGCCGATCCTGCGGCTTCGTTGCCGGAGACCACCACCCGGAGTGTCTATGTCCCGTCTGCGGGGCGGAAGGGTAGGCATGGTGCATGACTGCCGTATCACGCCGCCAGACCCTCAATTCCGCCGCGGAATCCGGACATGTGCCAACAGCAGTTGACGTGTTTCCGGCAGGGGAGCACGGCTTTTCGCGCCCAAATGAACGCGGGAAGGGTTGCGTGTCTCGGGCGCGGTATGCAACGCCAACTCAGCTTGTGGTGACCCGATGGCAGAGGCGATGGAAAGAACCGCGCGGGACATCAAATTTGCACGAAGGGCCTGCGGGACTGCTTGAGGCTGCGCTTCAGCCAGAATGACGAGTCGATCGGCGGAAGGAGATCACTAGATGGAAATGCTGCTGATGGGGGCCTGCCTGAGCTTGTTCGGCCTGGCAGTGACTTGCATGACATTCAGAGCGGCGACGCGGCAGGATGATGAACCGCCAAAGAGAAACGCCAATGAGAAGAGCAATGAGTGAGCACGAGACGTGGGGACCTGCTTTAGTGTTCGAGACTTCGATCGAGGCTCCGGCGGCGCCTTCCGCGCGGCTCCGTAGCGTGGCACGAACGGTCATTCCCAGTCTGGCGTTGCTCGCGCTCGCCGCCGGGGGTTATCTGACGCATCGATTCCTTGTGAAGCCGGCAGTGCCGCCGAAGCTTGTGCGGTCCCCCGGCATTGAAGGGGACGACTCTGCGGTCGGTCCCAAAGTAACCGGAAGGATTCTGGAGATCCGTGTCCGCGGGGGCGACTCGGTCAAAGCGGGCGATGTCATCGCGATGTTGGACGATCCGCAAGGGCCATGGAAAAGACAGTAGCATCCGAGCAATTGCTGCACCGGTTGGATGAACTCGAGCGGCGCGTGCTACGTCTTGAGCAGTCAGCGGAGTCTCAAACCGGCAAAACGACAGCGCGAACTCCCATCCAGATCTATGAAGAGGTGACGGTCTCGAGTTTCTGGGTGAACCGGACAGCCGGCGCGGCGGAATCCGCGTCCACGCAGGCTGTGGTTCCTTCGACGGCATTGGAGTCAGCCGGCGTCGGCAGCGTGGTCAGCGGTGTGGCGAGAGCCGTTCTCGGACTGGCGGGAGCTTACCTGCTACGCGCGGGAGCCGAGTCCGGGTGGCTTCCGCATTCCGCCGGCATCCTTACGGCTGTCGCTTATGCTCTCACCTGGCTTATCGCTGCCGGAAATGCCACGAACCGCGGCCCTGCGGGTTCCACGATCTACGCATTAGCGGCCTCGATTATCTTCGTCGGCCTGGTTTGGGAGAACGCGGTGCGCTCGGCACTACTACCGCCGCCCCTAGCCGCGCTCCTGATCGTCGTGTACTTGTGCGCCGGACAACTCGTGGCATGGCTAAGTGATCGTCGTGAAATTGCAGCCGCGACGACCGCATCAATGATGGCGCTGTCACTAGTTTTGTTTGTGACAACCCATAATCTGATCCCTTTCAACATAACGCTGCTCTGCGCCGCAGCGGTATCCGAGTTTGCGGCGTGCCGTGGAAGATGGTTAGGGCAGCGCTGGATGGCGGCGTTGGCTGCTGATTTCGCAATTTTCATCACCGCTTGGATATTCAGCCGGTCCCGCACTCTGCCCGAGGGTTACACAGCGTTCAGCCAGTTAAGTGTTTTGACAAGTCAGTTGACTCTGGTGCTCGTGTACCTGGCGAGTATGGCATTTCGCACGCTTGCCACCCGGACGGTCGTCACTGCCTTTGAGGCCGCACAGAACTTTGTCGCAATCGGTCTTTTTATTCTGGGCCAGGTCGTCATGGCGCCCGCGAGCGGACAGCGCCTCCTGGCCGGCGTCTTTTGTTTCATCATCGCGAAGGGCAGTTATACGGCCTCGATTCTGTTGGCTCGCAAGAAAGCAGAACGAAACTCTTTTGCTTACGGGGTTTTCGGTCTGGCGTTTCAGATCACTGCGATCCTCATCGTGGTTCCCCCATATGCGCGAGTGTTTGCGTGGTGCGTGCTTGGTCTGGGTGCGGCCTGGTTGGGCAAACGCGAGCGTCAACTGGGCTTGCGGTTGCAAGCGCCTGTCTACGTTTTCGCAGCGGCGTTGGAGTCCGGGCTGATCCAGGCATCGAGCCAACCCCTTTCCGGCCTCATCGTGCCACGCACCAGTCATCTAGCCGGCATTCTCATCACCTCGGCAGCCGCTACGCTGGTGTGCATATTGGCCGGTTCAGGCCACGACGGCCAGGCGCGCATTCCTCCTCTGATCAGTGGAGCTTTGCTTGCGTGGAGTGCGCTAGGCCTGGGCGCAATCACCATCAAAGCAGTTTTCGGCGCTCTGTCGTTCGCGACCAGCTTGCGGACAGGCCTGATCTGCCTCGGAGCGCTTGGATCCGCCCTGTGGGGCGCGCCAAGCGACTCATGCGCAACTCGACCGGAGTGGGTCTGGCTTTCGTGCTCTTTGATGCTGTATGGGGCCTGGCGAATCATCGTCGAGGAAGTGCCGGGCGGGGGCCCCGGTGTGACAGCGCTCTCATTGCTGTTTTACGGTGGCTCACTGTTGCTGTTGACACGCATCTTGCGGTCACGGCATCCAACTTGAGGTTTCCGCGCAAGCTTGCGCTCGGCTGCATTCGGCCGGGCGCGACCTGGGGCCCGTCCTGACCTCCGACAGGCGGGCCCTTGCTGGACGCGCCACATGATCGTGCGAACTGCAAAACAGTAGCGCAGACAAGACGCCAAACGAAACCGGATGGGCGCAGCCTGTGCTGGGCGGTTTGGAAGATCGTCGATCGTCAAAGTCGAACGGAGCCACAAATCATGAAGAAACTTCTTATGCCGGTTCTAATTTCGCCATCTTGGTTGTTGGCAAACATCGGATTCTGGCGTCTGGGGGCCTCGACACTCACGGGAGACTCCTCGCGCGACGCTCTCCCGCCTCCACTGGCACAGGATCAACGGTACGGGTGGCACGGGTGCCTCCGATCTCGGAGGATTTGGTCGGAGCTTCACGCCCGCGACCGTCGCGCCGAGGGGCTTTGCATGGCCTCGCTTCGAAGGGGCGCAAATGTCTGATCTGATTGCGTTTCGAAACTCGGAGAGGCAGTGAGGATGAAAATGCGCAAATTCTTCAAATTGGCGGCGCTCGGGGTTATCTGCGTGCTGGCTCGTAGCCACCTCGTCTTTGGCGGCCCTCAGCGGATATCTTCGATGGCGAGCGACGAACGAGCGATTCGCTCGCTGATAACACAGTGGGTCGAGGCCTTCAATGACCTGGACGCAAAGCGGTTAGCCGCATTGGAAACGCCCGACGTGCAAGCCGTGGACCGCTTCGGCGTGCTGCACCTATCATCTGGACGAAGTGAAAATGAAAAGCTCTGGGCAGACTCCTTCGAAGTGGTCTCCAGAAATACCACCCCACCTGTGGTTACAATTGACCGCATTCGGCTTATTCGGCCGGAGGTCGCCGTCGTCCAGGCGTCTTGGCGGTTTGCAGAAGGAATCTTGCTTGTCGATGGAGATAGGGTTCCCCCATTTTCAGAGATCGACACCTACGTCGTGATCAAGTCGCAGAATAGCTGGTTGGTGGCAGCCCACAATATGCAGGAGAAGAAGCCCTAAGGGCTTTCCATAGAGGATCGTTAAATGGATTCCGAGGAATGCTGCCCAATGCTTCCGCATTATCACCTCAAGAGCGGTTGCGTCATGCGATCGCTGCGAACGTCGGTGTCAGTGCCGGTTGAAAAATCCCCAGTTTGCGCCGATTGAAAATTCCCCACTTTCGCCGGTTGAAATTTCCCCAGGTGCAGATAGATTGTAGTCTTGCCCCGGCCCGGCAAGCAAGTGTTTGGATCGGGCCAGGGCTGCGAGCCGTTTTTTCGTCGATCAATCGACGCAATTGGCGCAGCAGATCGGCACGGAACAAGGCACGCCCTGCGCCAACCGTCAATACCGGATCGGGGGTGCGGATGTCCGTCCATTCGACCGGCA
>Ga0326727_10001996_pt1 | contig 72235 bp, 53 predicted proteins | sample MB2enrmetagenome_FD_207643 | JGI IMG/M metagenome (GOLD analysis project Ga0326727, IMG submission 207643) | Lab enriched peat soil microbial communities from McLean, Ithaca, NY, United States - MB29MY | ecosystem: Environmental > Terrestrial > Soil > Wetlands > Peat | place: USA: New York... | reverse complement strand
GCGCTGGTGCAGGCCGATCGACGGCTCGTCGAGCACGTAGAGCACGCCGGTCAGCCCCGAGCCGATCTGGGAAGCAAGGCGGATGCGCTGGCTCTCGCCGCCCGACAAGGTGCCCGAGGCGCGCGACAGCGTCAGATAGTCGAGGCCGACGTCGGAGAGGAAGGTCAGCCGGTCGACGATCTCCTTGAGGACGCGGCGGGCGATCTCGTTGCGCTTGTCGTCGAGCGCGCGGGGAAGATTGCGCGCCCATTCGATCGCCGCCTTGACCGACCGCAGGCTCACTTCGCCGATGTGCTGGCCGTCGATCTTCACCGCCAGCGCCTCCGGCTTGAGGCGGAAGCCGTGGCAGGCTTCGCAGGGCGTCGCGCTCATGAAGCGCTCGATCTCCTCGCGCGACCACTCGCTCTCGGTCTCGCGATGGCGGCGCTCGAGGTTCTTCACCACGCCCTCGAACGGTTTCCTCACCTCGTAGGCGCGCATGCCGTCGTCGTAGGAGAAGCGAATCTCCTCGTCGCCCGAGCCGTAGAGGATCGTTTCGCGCGCCTTCTCCGACAGGCTCGCCCACGACGCGTCGAGGCGGAACTTGTAGTGGCGCGCGAGCGCCTCCAGCGTCTGCAGGTAATAGGGCGAGCTCGACTTCGCCCACGGCGCGATCGCCCCCTTGCGCAACGTCAGGCGCGGGTCGGGGACCACGAGGCTCGCGTCGACGGTGAGCTCCGAGCCGAGCCCGCCGCAGACCGGGCAGGCGCCGTAGGGGTTGTTGAACGAGAACAGCCGCGGCTCGATCTCGGGGATGGTGAAGCCCGAGACCGGGCAGGCGAACTTCGACGAGAACAGGATGCGCCGCGGCGCGCCGCCCGGATTCGCCTCCTCTTGCGGCGGATCGGCGAACTCGACCACCGCCAGGCCTTCGGCGAGCTCGAGCGCCGTCTCGAAGCTCTCGGCCAAGCGGCTCGCCATGTCGGGGCGGACGACGAGGCGGTCGACCACCACCTCGACGTCGTGCTTCAGCCTCTTGTCGAGCGCCGGGGCGTCGCCGATCTCGTAGAACTGGCCGTCGATCTTCAACCGCTGGAAGCCGCGCTTCATGTATTCGGCGATCTCCTTGCGGTACTCGCCCTTGCGGCCGCGCACCACCGGCGCGGTGAGATAGAGCCGCGTCCGCTCGGGGAGCGCCAGCACGCGGTCGACCATCTGGCTCACCGTCTGGCTCTCGATCGGCAGGCCGGTCGCCGGCGAGTAGGGAATCCCGACCCGCGCCCATAAGAGGCGCATGTAGTCGTGGATCTCGGTCACCGTGCCGACGGTCGAGCGCGGGTTGTGCGAGGTCGACTTCTGCTCGATGGCGATCGCCGGCGAAAGGCCGTCGATCTGATCGACGTCCGGCTTCTGCATCATCTCGAGGAACTGGCGCGCGTAGGCGGAAAGGGACTCGACGTAGCGGCGCTGCCCTTCGGCGTAGATGGTGTCGAAGGCGAGCGACGATTTGCCCGAGCCGGAGAGGCCGGTGAAAACCACCAGCTTGTCCCGCGGGATGACGAGGTCGACGTTCTTGAGATTGTGCTCGCGGGCGCCGCGCACCTCGATGACGCGGCCGCCGAACAGCTTCTCGACCGGCTCGACGGATTTGCTCGGCGGTGTGAGGCTTGCCATGGCGGCCTTTTCGGATGCGGCGCGAATCGCGGCGCGGCTTGCGTCGCGCTTTCGCCGATGCTAGAACGAAACGAGAACGACGTGAAGAGCCCGCCTCGGCTTCTTATGTAGCGCGCGACGCGCCGGCGCCAAATCGCGACGCGGCGCGCGAGCTGTGGACAAGTGACGCGGCGGGCCGGCGGCGCGGGCGCGCGCCGAGTAGGGTGGCGCGGCGCGAAGTGAGGAGAGCGACATGGCGGGCGTGAACAAGGCGATTTTGGTCGGCAATCTCGGCAAGGACCCCAAGGTGAGCCGCCTCAACTCGGGCGACCAGGTGGTCAGCTTCCCGCTGGCGACCTCGGAGACCTGGCGCGACAAGAACACCGGCGAGCGCCGCGAGCGCACCGAGTGGCACAACATCGTCATCTACAACGAGAATCTCGGCCGCGTGGCCGAGCAGTACTGCAAGAAGGGCTCGAAGGTCTACCTCGAAGGCCAGATCCAGACGCGCAAGTACACCGACCAGTCGGGCGTCGAGAAATACATCACCGAGATCGTGCTGCAGCGCTTCCGCGGCGAGCTGACGCTGCTCGACTCGCGCGGCGGCGAGGCGCGCGAGGGCGCGGTCAACGGCGACGAGCGCCCCGCGAGCTTCGGCCGGACGTCGCCCGCCGAGAAGCGCCCGGCGGTGACCGGCGGCGGCGCGGCCGGCGCCGGCGGCGCTGGCGGCGGCGACCTCGACGACGACATTCCGTTCTGAGCGGCCCGCGTAACGTGGCGTTCGCCGCGGCGGACGCAAGAAGAGGAGCGCGGAATGGCCGGCGACGCCGGCGACCCGATCGATCGCGACGCCCCGCTGTGCGCGCTCATGCGCGACGCCGAGGGCGCGGCCGACGCCTTCCTCGTCCGCGTCGCCGAGCGCGCCCGCGCCGCCGGGCTGCGTCTTGCCGGCGCGCTGCAAATCGATGCGCCGCGGCCCGGCCGCCGACGCTCCGACATGACGCTCTGCGATCTCACCGACGACCGAAGGACGCTGATCTCCGAGGACCGCGGCGACCTCGCCGAGGCCTGCCGCCTCGACGCCGCCGCGCTGACCGAAGCGGCGGCGCGGATCGAGCGATCGATGCGCGCCGCGCCGCCCGATCTCGTCATCTTCAACAAGTTCGGCAAGGCGGAGGCCGAGGAGGGCGGCGGGATGCGCGACGCGATCGACGCGGCGCTGGACGTCGGCGCCGCCGTCCTCCTCAGCGTCGCCCCGGACCGCGTCGCCGCGTTCGAGGCGTTCGCCGGCGAGCTGGGGACGATCGCCGCCGACGAGGCGGCCGCGCGGCGCTGGCTCAGCCGCCGCTTCGGCGCGCGCTGGCCGACGCCGGCGGAGGGCGGGGACGCCGCGGACGCGGAGCTGGGCGGGTAGGCGTTGGAATCCGACGCTTGACGAGCGATCGCGAATGGCGCGGAAGGGTGGGAAGGGGATCTTCGCGCCTGCGGAACCCAAGACCGTTCTGCGCCCATTGCGGCCGACACCGGGGCAATGCGGCGGGTCTCGAAAGCGGACGCGGCACGGGTGTGGCGCTTTCGTTCGACAACCCGAGCCGCCGGGGTAGAGCCGGTACGCCGGCGGCAAGTGACTGCTCGGATGTCAGGAAGCGAGAACGACGCCGGTCGCGGCGATGGCGGCCGCTACGCCTTTTCGCAGCAAGTTGCTTTTCGAAAGATCCTCTCGCGCGATCGTCGGCGCGATCCAGCTCAGAAGCACGCCAAACGCAAACACGAAGAGGGTCGTGGTCGACGAAATGGCGGACACCAGCGCGACGGGCGCCAGAAGCGAAGCGAAGCGAACGCCCAGACTGCCGCCGAGGTTGATCAACTCGTTTGCTCCGTTGATCGAAAGCAGGGCCGATGTGTTGGTGCGCAAGAGTGTTGCGAACTGGCGCCGGTACGACGGAATGGCGAGGATGCCGGCGCCGAAAATCGCTTCACCCACGAACGTCCAGAAGGTGGCGCTCCAGTAGTCGCTGCGCACGGCGAAATATTTGAAGAGAACATTGGAAAGCGCCACCACGAACGTGGCGCAAGTCATTAGAGCGACGGATTGTTTCCGGATCGCTCGGCTCCGGCCGCCTGGGTTGATGGTGAGGGAGATGACGGCGCCGACGATCAAGGCCATCCCGGCGATCCGGCGCCAGTCGGGAACTTCGCCGAGCAGAAGGTACGCGAGCAGCAGCGTGAAGATTGCTGAGGTCTGGAAGAGCGGGGCTATGACGGAGGCTTCCTCGGATTGAATGGCCCGCAGGTAGAACAGCATCGCGCCCATGTAGAGGAAGCCGGACAGCGTCATCACGAGCGTGCTTGTCGCGCCTTGCGAAAAGGGCTGCGGCGCGAGGAGCGCGATGAACGGCAGCATCACGACGCCGATTAGCGCCGTGAAGATCATCAGCACGGCGGTATCGGAATCCCGGAAGTACCGATCGACGAGAAACTTGTCGATATGCGTGGAGGCCGCCCACATAACCGGCCCAGAGAAAGCGAAGAGAAGCCACATGCTTTCAGCGATGGTTCAAGACTTGAGATTCTTTTTCCGCCTAACCACCTGCCTTCTCGTCTCGCCTCGACTTTCTTTCCTGCGGCTCGCCGTGCGCATCGCTCAAACTCTCAAAGACGTGGTAGGAGACGGCATCCCAGGCGTTGTGTATGCCGATGAACAGCAGCAGCAGCGCGGTAGCTGCAACTGCGAACTGAGAGATCACGATACGCTCGAACGCCGTCAACGCGCCGAACGCGAGTAGCGCATACGCCGCCGCCGGCGCCGCAAAGTGAAAGGCCCAGTCTTCGAAACCGGGTCGATAGGCGGCCTGTTTGCGCATCCGCCAAGCCACCGCGCCCGAATAGATGAGGCCGCCTGCGCCCACGACGCCCCAACTTACGATCGGATAGACAAGGGAGGGCCAGGAGACGCGCATGAGCGCGCACAACAGCAGGGACACGCTGAAATGCACAATGGCGGGCGTCGCGAATGCGGCGCCCGCATTGGCGGCGTCTTCCGGCGGCCTTTCCGCGATCAACGTTATGACCACGAACTGCAAGCCGATGAGCGCGCCATCCGCCGCCCCGACGATCCCGTAGAAGCTATCCCACCCAGCGGCGAAGTCGGCCATGGCCATCTCTCGATTTGCAGGACCGCCTCACGCCGGCCCGGCCTCTGCAAGCAAACCAGCCCAACGTAAGTCCCAGGGTTCAGGCCGCAGGCGGAGCGATGGAGCCCGGCGTCTTGACTTGGCGCCGCGATGCCGAGTTGGGGCCCGCGCCGCCCTGGACTGCGCGCTTCGCCCCCACTGTCATTCCGGTTTCAGTTCGCCGAACCAATAGGCGGAGGTGACCCCTCCGTCCATGAGGAAGTCGCTGCCGGTGATGAAGGCGCCGTCTGATCCCATCAGAAGCGCGGCGACAGTGCCCACCTCATCCGGCGTGCCGGCCCGGCCGGCGGGAGAGACCTCGATCATGCGGCGGTAGCCTGGGCCACGCGGCCCAGTCAGCTCGTCTCTTGCGAGCGGGGTCATGATGATTCCCGGACTGATCGTGTTCAGCCGCGCGCCGCGCTTCGCCCAGCGGACCGCCTCGGCCATCACCCGCAGAGCGTTGCCGCGTTTCGCAAGCTGGTAGGCGTGCAGAGAATCCTTCGCGTGATCGGGTTGAAGCATCGGCAGAGCAAGCAGCTCTTCGACCGGCGTCGTGGCGAGGACCGCGTTTTCCTCGACCGACAGCGGCGGCAACCGGTGACCGGATTGCGATGCGATCACGACGCCGGCGCCGCCCCGCGCGATGACGCCGCCAAACGCCTCTAGGAGAAGCGCAGTTCCGTACAGATCGACTTTCAGGATCGTCGCCGGCGAGGCTTGGGTCGGCGATACGCCGGCGGCGTGAATGAGACCGGAGACGTCGCCGATGGCGGTAGCCGCTTCAACCAAACTGCGAACCGAAGCTCGCGAGGAGACGTCAACGGTCCTAGCGCTGACGTCGAAACCCGCGTCGGCAAGAATCTTGGCCGCCCCATCCGCGGCGTCCTGGCGCAGATCAGCCAGAACGACGTGCTTGCCCGCGCTCACCCGTCGCGCAATCGCTTGCCCGATCGATCCAGCTCCAACGACGACTGTGACGTTTGTGATGGCGCGCTTCCTCTCTTTGTTCGATTCGCCGGCCGCGTCGATTGCGCCCGGCCGGGCTCTGGCCAGGCGCTCAACTCTTGGCGGCCGTCGGCAAGCCGAGGCGCCGCCGAAGCGCCGGCGCGCTCGTGTTGGCGCGGAAGCCCGGGCCGCCGCGCTGGAAATTCCGCGCCGCGACGAGGTCGCCGACCACGACGGGTTCGCAGCCGGCGTCGCGGACAAGCTGCTCGGCGACGCGAAGCGCATCGTCATCGTCGCTGGCGAGGGGAACGCCGAGTTTGGCGTCGCGGCCGGCCGCCGAAGCCTCGACCGAGGTCGCGTCGACGGCGCTGAAGGCGCGCACAAGCCGCGCGCCCGGCAGATATTTCGCCGTGGAAACGGCGACGCCGGCCTTCTCGATCTCCCGCCGGAAGGGCTCCGGATCGGGCGGATAGGGATTGCAGGCGTCAAGCACGATCTTGCCTCGGAGCGCGCCGGCGAGGTCACGGCCGAGCTTTTCCAGCTCTGCATAAGGCGTGGCGATCAGCACGACCTCGCCGAACGTCGCCGCTTCGGCCGGCGTTCCGGCCGAGGCGTGCGGACCAAGCTCTAGAAGCATTGAGGCGAGCTTGTCGGGATGTCGGGACGAGAACAGCACGTCGTGCCCGGCTTTCGCCCACACGCCGCCAACCGTCCCGCCGAGCCAGCCGGCGCCAATGACTCCGATACGCATGCAGATTCTCCTCGTTCTCCGGCGGTCCCGGCGCGGTCTGCTCAGGCCTTCAGCGTCGCCATGTCGATGACGAAGCGGTAGCGGACATCGGAACGCTTCAGCCGCTCGAAGGCTTCGTTGATCTGATCCATCCGGATCATCTCGACCTCCGGCAGCACGCCCTTCTTGGCGCAGAAGTTGAGCATCTCCTGCGTCTCGGCGATGCCGCCGATTGGCGACCCCGCGACGCGACGACGCCCCAGGAGGAGAGGCACGGTGTTGATCTCGTTGAGCGGGCCGATCTGCCCGACCAGCACCAGCGTGCCATCGACGTCGAGCAGCGGGATGTAGGGATTGATGTCGTGCTTGACCGGAACCGTGTCGACAATGAGGTCGAAGCTCGACGCAGCCTTCGCCATCACGTTCTCGTCAGCCGAGACGAGCAGCCGATCAGCGCCGAGCGCGAGGGCGTCGGCCTCTTTGTCGCTCGACCGGCTCAAGACGGCGACATCGGCGCCCATCGCCGCCGCGAGCTTGACGGCCATATGGCCGAGACCGCCAAGCCCGACCACGCCGACGCGGCTGCCCGGACCGACATTCCAGGTGCGCAGCGGCGAGTAGGTGGTGATGCCGGCGCACACCAGCGGCGCAGCTTTCGACAGGTCCAATCCGTCGGGGACGCGCAGCACGAACTCCTCGCGCACCACAAGGCGCTTGGAATAGCCGCCATAGGTCGGCTCGCAGGTGATCCGATCGCGATCATTGTAGGTCTGGGTGTTGCCCTTGCGGCAGAGCTGCTCGAGACCCTTGCGGCACTGATCGCACTGCTGGCAAGAATCGACCATGCACCCGACCGCGACCGCGTCGCCGACCTTGTAGCGCGTGACTTCGCCGCCGATCTCGATCACGCGGCCGACAATCTCGTGGCCGGGAACCATTGGGTATGTGCTCCATCCCCAATCGTTGCGGGCCTGATGGAGGTCGCTGTGGCAGATGCCACAGTAGAGGACCTCCATCACGACATCGTTGGGTCGTGGGGCCCGTCGCCCAAAACTGAATGGCGCCAGAGGCGCGTCGGCGGATCGGGCTGCATAGCCAAGGGTTTTCATGTCTTCGGTTCCATAATTGCATGTTGACGAACGTCGCTCAGCGGCCAACCCTGGCTTGCAGATGCGGCGGATAGCGATCTCCTTGCACCGTGATTTTGGCGACGGCGCCTTCGATCTCGCGAAGATCGGCGGCGGTCAGCTCGACCTTCGCCGCGCCGACGTTCTCATCCAGGCGATGCAGCTTCGTGGTGCCGGGGATCGGCGCGATCCACGGCTTCTGCGCCAGCAGCCAGGCGAGCGCGATCTGCGCCGACGTCGCCTTCTTCCTGGCGGCGATTTGGCCGAGGAGATCGACGAGCGCCAGGTTTGCTTTTCGCGCCTCCGGCGTGAACCGCGGCACGATGTTGCGGAAGTCCTTGGCGTCGAAGGTCGTCTTGTCGTCGATCGCGCCGGTGAGGAAGCCCTTGCCCAGCGGGCTGAAGGGAACGAAGCCGATGCCGAGTTCTTCCAGCGTCGGCAGGATTTCCTTTTCGGGCTCCCGCCACCACAGCGAATACTCGCTCTGCAGCGCCGTGACCGGCTGGACGGCGTGCGCGCGCCGAATCGTCTGCGCGCCGGCTTCCGACAGGCCGAAGCGCTTGACCTTGCCTTGCTTGATGAGGTCCTTCACCGCTCCGGCGACGTCCTCGATCGGCACGTCGGGGTCGACGCGGTGTTGATAGAAGAGGTCGATGACGTCGGTCTTCAGCCGCTTCAGCGCCGCTTCGGCGACCTCGCGGATGTGCTGCGGCCGACTGTCCATGCCGCTCTGGCCGCCCGCCGGATCGAACTTGAAGCCGAACTTGGTGGCGATGACGACCTTGTCGCGCACCGGCGCCAGCGCCTCGCCGACGACCTCCTCGTTCCTGAACGGCCCGTAGGCCTCGGCGGTGTCGAAGAAGGTGACGCCGCGATCGACGGCGGCGCGGATCAGCTTGATCGCTTCCTTATCTTCCATCGCCGGCCCGTAGGCGAAGCTCAACCCCATGCAGCCGAGGCCGATCGCCGAGACCTCCAGGCCGCTCTTTCCGAGTTTCCGCTTTTGCATGACCTGGACTCCTGTCTCGATCTGAGGCCCGCGCATCGTCCCATCCGCGGTTCAGGTCGCGTATTGCTCGTCGCTGACCTTCTCCAGCCAGTCGGCCGACTTGCCGTCGAGTTCCTCGACGATGGCGATGTGGGTCATCGCCGTGGTCGCCGCGGCGCCGTGCCAATGCTTCTCGCCCGGCGGAAACCAGATCACGTCGCCTGGTCGGATCTCCTCCTTCGGGCCGCCCCAGCGCTGCGCCCAGCCGAGACCCGCGGTGACGATCAGGGTCTGGCCGAGCGGATGCGTGTGCCACGCGGTGCGGGCGCAGGCCTCGAAAGTGACGCTCGCGCCGAAGCCGCGCGCCGGTTCCGGCGCCTGAAACAGCGGATCGACGCGGACGGCGCCGGTGAAGTACTCGGCCGGCCCTTTTGCAGACGGCCGGGCGCCGTTTCGTTTGATCTCCATTGTGACGATCCTTTGCTGTGTGGGACTCTCTGCTGATCGCGCATTCATCGTCCGCCGCCTAGAGGCCGGTCATCTTCAGCGCCGCTTCGGGCAGCCGTTCGCCTTTGAGTTCGATTTTCGCCGCCGCGGTTTCGATCGCTGCGAGATCGTCGGCGGTGAGTTCGACGTCGGCCGCCGCGAGGTTTTCTTCCAGGCGATGAACCTTCGTCGTGCCGGGGATGGGAACGATCCAGGGCTTCTGGGCGAGCAGCCAGGCGAGGGCGATCTGGGCGGGCGTCGCGCCCTTGCGCTTCGCCACGTCGCGCAGCAGCTCGACCAGCGCCAGGTTCGCCTTCAACGCGTCGGGGGCGAAACGCGGCACGCTGGCGCGGAAGTCGGACCGCTCGAATTTCGTCGTCACGTTCACCGCCCCGGTCAGGAAGCCAGCCCCGAGCGGGCTGAACGGAACGAAGCCGATCCCGAGTTCCTCCAGCGTCGGCAGGAGTTCCGCTTCTGGCCCGCGCCACCACAGTGAGTATTCGCTTTGCACCGCTGTGACCGGCTGGACCGCATGGGCGCGGCGAATCGTCTGGGCGCCGGCCTCCGACAGGCCGAAATGCCTGACCTTGCCTGCGCGGATCAGATCCTTGACGGCGCCGGCGACGTCCTCGATCGGCACGGCGGGATCGACGCGGTGCTGATAGAAGAGGTCGATGACGTCGGTCTTCAGGCGCTTCAGCGACGCTTCGGCGACCGCCTTGATGTGGTCCGGCCGACTGTTGACGCCGCCGCTGCGCGCGCCCGTCTGCAGATCGATGTCGAAGCCGAACTTGGTCGCGATCACGACCTTGTCCCGCTCCGGCGCGAGCGCCTCGCCGACGAGTTCCTCGTTGGTGAACGGGCCATAGGCTTCGGCGGTGTCAAACAGGGTCACGCCGCGCTCGACCGCCGCACGGATCAGCGCGATCCCGGATGGCTTGTCGACCGCCGGGCCATAGGCGTGGCTCAACCCCATGCAGCCGAGGCCGATCGCCGAGACCTCCAGGCCGCTCTTTCCGAGTTTTCGCTTCAGCATGACTTCGTCTCCGATCTAGGCGCGACGCCTGCGATCCCCGCCTGACGGGCTGGAACTTAGGACGTGCTGGCGCAAGCCATAAGATGGTATGATCGGCATGCGGTTATGAATGAGATTCATGAATGGCGAAGCGCAGCTTTCACGACGTCATCGCCTTCGTCTCAGTGGCCAGGGAGCGAAACTTCACCAAAGCGGCGGCGAAGCTCGGCGTGTCGCAATCGGCGCTCAGCCACACCATCCGGGCGCTGGAGGCGCGCCTCGGCGTTCGCCTCTTGGCGCGCACGACCCGCAGCGTCGCGCCGACGGAGGCGGGCGAACGGCTTCTCGCGGTCGTCGCACCGCGCTTCGACGAAATCGACGCCGAATTGGCGGCGCTGAGCGAACTGCGTGAAAGGCCAGCCGGAACGGTCCGCATCACCGCCGGCGAACACCCGGCCAGCGCGATCCTGTGGCCGGCGATCGAGAGGCTGCTGCCAGACTATCCCGACATTAAGGTCGAGGTCATCGTCGACCAGGGCCTGACCGACATCGTCTCCGAGCGCTACGACGCCGGCGTGCGCCTCGGTGAACAGGTGGACAAGGACATGATCGCCGTGCGCGTCGGCCCTGACATGCGCATGGCCATCGTCGGCGCGCCGTCCTACTTCGCTCGGCGCCGCAAGCCGAAGACGCCGCACGACCTTACCGAGCACAACTGCATCAACCTGCGGCTGCCAACCTACGGCGGCATCTACGCGTGGGAATTCGAGAAGGAGGGACGCGAGCTGAGAGTGCGCGTTGACGGGCAGCTCGTGTTCAACACCATCGACTTGCGGCTCAGAGCGGTCCTCGCCGGCGTCGGACTGGCCTGCCTGCCCGAGGAGCAGGTCAGCGGGCCGCTCGCTAGCGGCGAATTGATCCGCGTTCTCGCCGATTGGTGCCCGCCGTTCTCGGGCTACCACCTCTATTATCCGAGCCGCCGCCAACCGACGCCGGCTTTTGTCGTGCTGCTAGAGGCCCTGCGCTATCGTGCTGCAGGCGAGCGACGTGAGGCGGGCCACAAACGGTAGATCGGGCATTTCGCGTCGGGGGCTGTCACGACGCTTGGCAGCAGCGAACGTCCGCTTGGCCATTTCGATCACCCAAACCCGCCAGTCCGTTCCCGGCCAAAACCTGACGCTGCGGCCGGCAATCCCAACGTCCGCCTGGACTCGCTTCCCGCCCTCTGGCGACAGAGTTAGCGGCGCACCAAGTAAGGGACTTGACCCGCAGCCTTACCCGCCGTCGCCCCGCGGGGCCAGCCGAGGAGAGACGCCATGGCGAATTACCGGACGCTCACGGAAGCAGAGATCGCGGCGGCGCTGCGGGAGCTGCCGGATTGGTCGCTTGTCGCGGGCAAGCTCGAGGCGGCGTTCGTGTTCGCGAGCTTTCGCGACGCGGTCGCCTTCCTGGTGCGCGCGGCGTTCGAGGCCGAGGCGCTCGACCACCATCCCGAGCTGCGCAACGTCTACAACCGCGTTTGGTTCACGCTCAGCACCCACGACGCGGGCGACCGCGTCACCGACCTCGACGTCGAGCTGGCGCGGCGCGTCAGCGCCGTCGCGCGCGGCTTCGCGCGCAAGGCGTGAGGCGGCGGCTGGGCGATCAGCCTCAAACGCGGCGCTCCGCTCTCTCTGCGGGAGAGAATGTTGACGCCGCCTGCGCGGAACGCGGGCCGCATCGGCCCGGCGGCGTCAAGCCGCCCTGCGGGCGGCTCCTGCGCTTCGCTCCGGCCCTTCGGGTGACCCCGCCGTTCCGATGCGGCGATTGGCGACTGTGGGCTTTGCTGCGCCGACCCGGCCCATAGGGCCGGTCGGTTCAGCAAAGCCCACAGTCGCGAACGGCCTGATCCGCGCGGAGGGGTCAAGACCGCGAAGCGAAGCGGAGCGCCCGCGACAGCGGGCTTGGTCTTGACGCGGAGCACGGATCAGGCAGGCGCAGGCCATCTCGCAGAGAGATGGGCATGTGCCTTGCCCCGCGAGGGGAGAAGGGCGCGCGCCGCCGCGCGCAAACGGCCTCACGCCGCCCGCTTCCTCCACGTCGTCACCGTCACCGCGGCGGATTCGTCGAGGACGCGCTCGGCCCCGGGCTTGAGACCGCGGCGGGCGAGGCTTTCCTCGGGCGTCGCCCCGCCATCGTCGCCGAACAGCGGCAGGCCGCCCGGCAGCCGCACGCGCGCGGAGCGGCTCAAATAGAAGGCGTCGTAGCCAAGCTCGAGGAATAGGCGATAGACGGTCGGCCCGCCGATGACGGCGAGGAAGCCGGGCCCGGCGCCGAGCGCGGCGCAGGCTTCCTCGAGCGTCGCGCCGGCGGGATTCCACAGCAAGGCGTTGGGCAGCTCAGGCGCCGGCGCGTGCGCGGCGACGCGACGCGTCAGCACCAGCCGCGGCCGGCGCGCCGAATTGGCGTGCTGCTCGTGCGAATGGCGGCCGTGGGCGAGGATGGCGGCGCGGTCGAGCGCGGCGGCGAAGAAGCGGAGGTCGGCGTCGTTCTTCAGCGCCTCGGGCATGACGCCGGCGGCGTCGGCGATCATGCCGTCGGCCGAGACGATGGCGAAACCCTCGATGCGGCGGCGTTCGGCCATGCGCAGGGCGTCTCCACAGGGCGCGGCGGCGCGGCGCCGGCGCCCGCTCTAGAAAGCACGAAACGCGGGAGGCGCGCGAGTCCTTCCGCCGGCCGCTCGCGTCATCGCAAAGACGGCGGCTTCCGGTCGCCGGCGCTTTCCTCGAAGGCGGCGATCGCGTCGCGCAGGCGGCGCAGCGACTGGAGGAGTTGCGGACGCTCGGCGCCGAGGACGTCGAGCAGCTTCTCGGCGTTGCCGGCGAGCTGCTCGTAGATCTTCTCCAGCGTCCGCCGCCCGGCCGCGGTCAGCTCCAGGCGCACCTGCCGGCGGTCTTCGACTTCGCGATGCTGGACGAGGACGCCCTTCGCCATCAGGCCGCCGACGCGCTGGCTGACCAGCGACTTGCTCATGTCGAGCAGCGCGCCGACCTCGGCCTGGGTCGGCTGCTCCAGCTCGTTGACCGCCATCGCCAGGACGAACTCGGCGTAGCTGAGACCAACCGCGTCGAGCACGCGCTTGCGCGCCAAGCGATCGAGCCGGACGACGATCTCGTGCAGCAGGAAGACTTCGGTGTCGATGAACCAGGAGCTTTTCGTCACGGGAAGCGGTCGTCAGTCCTTCAGTAGAGCTCGGTCAGGATTTGCGTCGCGCCGGCGCGCTGAAGAATCGCCCGGCAGTCGGCGACCATAGCGGCCGAGCCGCAAAGATAGAAATCGGTCGCCGCCGGATCGAGGGCGAGGCCGGCGAGCGCCTGCGTGACGCGACCGTGGAAGACGCCCTCGACCTTCTCGTCGCGGCTGACGCAGACGGTGGCGCGAGGCAGCGGGGCGAACATGCGGGTGAGGTCCTCATTGGCGAAGCGGCAGCCGAAATAGAGCTCGGCCGCCTCGAGCCCGCCGGAGGCGGCCATCGCCGCGAACATCGGCAGGAATGGCGCGATTCCGGTCCCGGTCGCGACGAACAGCTTGCGATGGGCGTTCGGCCGCAGACGATAGCCGCCGAACGGCAGCTCGACCTCGGTCTCCGCGCCCGGCTCGGCCGTTCGGGCGTAGATCGAGCCGTCGCCGCCGGTGCGCGCGCTGACGAGCAACGTCAGGCGCCGCCCCTCAGCCCCGGCGATCGAATAGTCCCGCCATTCGAACGGCGCGACCCGGAGCTTGGCGTATTGGCCGGGGACGAAACGGATCGGCTGGTCGAGCTCGAACTCGAGCCGCCAGATCGACGGCGTCAGCGCCGCCTTGGCGACGAGCCGCGCGCGCTGCTTGTCCGGCGAGCGCGCCGGCGTCGGCGCCGTCTTGCTCGCCCGCTTCGCCGCCGCCATGATGCGCGCGAAGCCGAAGGCGCCGAGAACCTTGCTCGCGGCGGCAAAGCCGCCCATCGTCGCGCCGGGGATGCCGAGCGAGGCGACGTCGGAGCCGCTGAGGTAGAGGCCGGCGATCGGCGTTTGCGCCGAAAGCGGGCCTAAGCGGTAGCGCGCCGGAGTTCCCGGCAGGCCGTAAAAGACGCCCGCCGGATGCGAGGTGAAATCCTCCATCGTCAGCGGCGTCGATAATTCGCTGTAGCGCGTCAGCGCCTTGAGGCCGGGCACGGCGCTGTCGGCGAGGTTCAGCAGGCCTTCGGCGATACGGTTCTTGAGTTCGAGATAGTCGCGTCCGCGCTGTCCCGTCGCCGAGCTTCGCCAGGCGGCGAACGCCTCGGGACGCACGATCGCGATGACCTCGGCGGTGTGAAATCGGTCGTCTCCCGACTTCGCGGAAGGAAACGACAGATAGGCGTGTCGCGGCTCGCCCGCCAGGATCGCCGCCGTCGCCGCGTCGAGGTCGTCGTGGTCAAACGTCGTGTTGATCCAATAATTCTCGCCCTTGACGCCGAGCGTGGAGACGGGCTCGGCGAGCCTGACATAGAGCGTGACCATCGACAGGCCGCCTTCCAACGCGTCGACATAGGCGCGCGCCTTGGCGGTCCGCCGGCCGATGTCGCCGTCGGTCGGCAGCAGCTTGCGATAGGTGAGGCGCGCGCCGACGTCGGAAATGACGATCGGGGCGCGAAAGACGATCTCCGTCGGCTCGGCGGAGCGCCGGTCGAGGGCTTTTACGCCGACCGCGCGCCCGCCCTCGATAAGGATCTCGGTGACTTCGCGGCTGACCTTGATCGCGCCGCCGCTCGCTTCGATCCCCGTTTCCAACGCGCGCGCGATGCGCCCGGCGCCGCCCTGAGGGAACCAAGCGCCCTTGAGATAGCTCTCGACCACGAGGGCGTGCAGCGCGAATGCGCTTTGGCTTGGCGGCAGGCCATAGTCGCCCCATTGCGATGCGAGCAAGGCTCTGAGCTCCGGCGACCGGAAATGGCGGCGCAGGTAATCCCCGGTCGTTTGGGTCGCCTTGGCCGCGCCGAGCCTGCGCCAAAGCGTGAAGAGGAACGCCAACGGCTGCGGCAGAAACTGCTGTTGGATGCCGAGGACGCTCCACGACGCGACGGCGCGCAAGTCTCTGAAATAGGTTCGAAGCGCGGGCGCCTCGTTGGGAAAGCGCTCGATCAGGCGCTGCAAGTAGCGCTCGGGGTCGGAAGGCACGGCGAACTTGAGACCGGGATAGAGGAAGCGCTCGAATTCGTCGGTCATCTTGCTCCACGCGAGCGAGCCGCCCGAGAGAAAGTCGATGACGGTGCGGACGATCGAGCCTTTGTCGAGTTCGCCGACGTAGTGGAGGCCGACGTCCCAACAGGCGCCGTCGCGGCGGAACATGTGGGTCTGACCGCCGCGTTCCGAGTGCTTCTCGAGCACCAGAACCTTCATTTTGGCGACCCTGGCGAGAAAGCCGGCCGCCGACAGCCCGCCGATGCCCGAGCCGATGACGATCGCGTCCCAATCTCGCTCCATAGTCCGCCTCCAAGATAGTTCATATACTAAACCGTATAGCATCTAAACTTTTTGGCGTCAAGCAGCGTTTTTCGCCGCGGCGTCGCGCGGCTTGCCAAGCGGCGGCCGATTCACCGACAATCGGGCGAAGCAGGAGGCGTCCCCGCCATGAGTCCCCACCACCGTCCCGTCATTGTCGCGCCGTCGATCCTCTCGGCCGATTTCGCCAAGCTCGGCCAGGAAGTGCGCGACATCGCCACAGCGGGCGCCGACTGGATCCACCTCGACATCATGGACGGCCGCTTCGTCCCCAACATCACCTTCGGTCCGCCGGTGATCGCGGCGCTGCGCCCGCACACCGAGAAGACCTTCGACTGCCACCTGATGATCGAGCCGCCGGAGCCCTATCTCGAAGCCTTCGCCGCGGCGGGCTGCGACGTCGTCACCGTGCACGTCGAGGCGACGAAACATCTCGACCGCGCACTGCACGCGATCCGCGATCTCGGCAAGAAGGCGGGCGTCTCGCTCAATCCCGCCACGCCGGAGGAGACGATCGAATATGTGCTCGACCGGCTCGATCTCATTCTGCTGATGACGGTCAATCCGGGTTTCGGCGGCCAGACGTTCATCCCCGCCATGCTCGACAAGATCGCCAAGGTCAGAGCGATGGTCGGCGACCGGCCGATCGACATCGAGGTCGACGGCGGCATTACGCCCGAGACGGCGCCGCTGGTGGTCGCGGCGGGCGCCAACGCGCTGGTGGCCGGGTCGGCGGCGTTCAAGGGCGGCCCGACCGCCTACGCCGCCAATATCGCGGCGATCCGCGCCGCGGCGGCCTCGGCCGCGCGGCCGGCGCGACCACAGGCGAGCGAACGGAGCGCCCCATGAGCGACAGAAAGGCGGTTCTCATCACCGGCGCCTCGCGCGGCATCGGGCGCGCGACGGCGCTGCTCGCCTGCGCCTACGACTGGTCGGTGGGCGTCAACTACGTGCGCGAGGAGGTCGCGGCGCGCGACGTGGTCGAAGAGATCGCGCGCGCCGGCGGCAAGGCGGTGGCGCTGCAGGGCGACGTCGCCGACGAGGACGACGTCGTCGCGATGTTCGAGGGCGCGACGCGCGCGCTCGGGCCGCTCAGCGGCGTGGTGGTCAACGCCGGCGTGGTCGCGCCGGCGGCGCGCCTCGCCGACATGAGCGTCGAGCGCATGCGGCGGGTGTTCGAGGTCAACATCCTCGGCGCCTACCTCACCGCGCGCGAGGCGGCGCGGCGGATGTCGAAAAGCCTCGGCGGCGCCGGCGGGTCGATCGTCTTCGTCTCTTCGGCGCTGACGCGCATCGGCGGCCCGGGCGTGTTCGTCGACTACGCCGGCTCCAAGGGCGCGATCGACACGCTGACGCTTGGCCTCGCCAAGGAGCTGGCGAGCGAGGAGGTGCGCGTCAACGCGGTCCGGCCGGGGATCATCGACACCGAGATTCACGCCGCCGTCGGCGAGCCCGACCGCGCGTTCAGGATCGGCGCGACCGCGCCGCTCGGTCGGCCGGGAACCGCCGGCGAAGTCGCCGAGGCGATCGTCTGGCTGCTCAGCGACGCCGCCTCTTACGTCACCGGCGCGCTGCTCGACGTGGCGGGAGGAAGGTAAGGGCGCGCGCTCGCTTCTCCGCTTGCGGGAAAGGGGGCGGAGGCGAGGGGTTCGCGCTGAAGCCCCGCGAAGAGGCCGGCGTCGACACAGCGCGCCGTCGACCTCTTGGAGAGCCTCTTTTTCCGATCGTCAGGGCCTGTCAAGGACGCGCCGTTCCGGCGCGCCGCCGAAGGCGGGTGGCCGAAGGCCATCCTTGACAGGCCCTGACGATCGGAAATCTTGCTTCCAAGAGGTCGACGGCGAGGTCCGCGAGGCGCTGACGCGAAACCCGGGCGGCTGACGCGCCTTGCGGCGCGCTGCAAGGCTTCCCTCCCCTCAGATCTCCTCGATCTCGCGGCGCGCGCGCTCGAGCGTCGCGCGCAGCTTCGCCGCCTGCTGCGGGCTGAGCGCGCCCTTGCGCATGCGCTCGAACAGCGCCGCGCGCAAATCGCGGATCGCCTCGCCGATCGCCAATTGGCCGATCGGACGGGCGGCCTCCTCCATTTGGGCGTTGATCGCGTCGAGCTCGGCGCGTTGCTCGGCGAGATAGGCGCGGCCCTCCTCGGTGACGGCGAACAGGCGCTGGCGCCCGTGCGCTTCCGACGCCACCAGGCCCGCCTCGGCGAGCGTCTGCAAGATGGGATAGATCGAGCCGGGGCTCGGCCGATAGGCGCCCTGGAAGCGGTCGTGCAGGTCGCGGATGATGTCGTAGCCGTGCCGCGGCGCCTCGGCGATGAGGCCCAGCACCAAGAGCCGCAGCGCGCCGGAATCGAACATGCGCGACCCGCGCCAGCGCGCGAACGGCCCGCCGTGACGGCGTCCGAACAGCTCGCGCCAATGCGCGCGGGGGTCGAAGCCCGCAGCGTCGTCGGCGGCTCCGCTCGGGCCGGAGGGAGGTCGCCTCGTCATTGCTCGCTCAGGGCGAATCGCGCGCGCTTCACGTCCGCCAGCATAGCGCTGCGCGCCCCGTCGACGAAAGCGTCGGCGAGGCGCGCAAGGGCGAACGCTCAGACAGCGTCGGGCGCCTTGGGCTCGTCGCGCCTGCCTGCCTCGGCCGCCTTGCGCTCGGCCATGAAGCGCTCGAACTCGTCGCGGTCGCGCGACTCGCGGCTGCGGCGCTCGAACTCGGCGAAGGCCTCGGCCTCCTCCTGGATCGCGCGTAGCGTCTCGCGCCGGCGCTCGTCGAAGGCGGCGTTGCCGCTCGATCGGCCGCGCCCGCCGCCGCGCCACGGCGCGCGCTCGGTCCACTTGCGCCATTCCTCGGCGGGCTCGAAGCGGCCGCCGCCGCCATTGCGTTGGCAGGCGCGCCACGCCCAATAGCCGAGCGCCGCGAAGCCGAGCGGCGGGGCGAGCCAGAACGCGCCGGCGACGCCAAGCAGCTTGATCGGCAGCGGCGGCCCGAAGCCGTCATGGCAATGATGATGGTGATGACGACGGCGGGCGTCGGCCTCGACGTCGTCGGGGGCGAACGCATCGCCCCGGCCCTGACAGGTGGAAGCGGAGGACATCGGAACCCTCGTTGACCTCGCGACATATCTTGTGTCCGATATATCGCCACCCCAAATATTGACCAAACGATATATCGTTGTCAAGCGGGGCGCAGCGAAAATTTCCTCCGCCGGGCGCGAGCGCCAAGCGACCGCGCCGCGGCGCGCAGGATCAAACCGCGGCGCTGGGGATAGGCGGGATCGGCCGGGCGAACGCTTGGGCCGCGCGATCCGCAGGTGAAATCGGCGCGAATTTGATCTTAACTGGCGGTTCGCGCAGGGCGGGGCGCGGCGGGAGATTTGAGATGAGCGATTCGCAGAAGACGGCGGGCGCGCCGGCGCGCGTCCTGGTGGTCGGCCTCGGCACCATGGGCACGAGCCACGCGCGCGCCTATCGCGCCATCGACGGCTTCGAGCTGGTCGGCCTGTGCACGCGCAACGCCGCCAGGCGCGCCGATCTCGACGCCGAGTTCTCCGACCTGCCGCGCTTCGACCGGCTCGGCGAGGCGCTGCGGGCGCTCAAGCCCGACGCGGTGGCGATCTGCGCCTACACCGAGCACCACGCGCCGATGGCGCTCGAAGCGCTCGCCGCGGGCGCGCATGTGTTCTGCGAGAAGCCGCTCGCCGACACGCTGGCGGCGGCCGAGCGCGTCGTCAACGCGGCGCGCGCCGCCGGCAAGGCGCTGCTGGTCGGCTACATCCTGCGCGTCCATCCCTCCTGGACCCGCTTCATCGAGATCGGCCGCACGCTCGGCAAGCCGCTGGTGATGCGCATGAACCTCAACCAGCAATCGTCCGGCTCGTTCTGGGAGGTGCACAAGAACCTGATGCGCTCGACCTCGCCGATCGTCGACTGCGGCGTCCACTACGTCGACGTCATGTGCCAGATGACGCGCGCGCGGCCGGTCGCCGTGCATGCGGTCGGCGCGCGCCTCACCGAGGAGATCGCGCCCGGCATGTACAACTACGGTCATCTCCACATCGTCTTCGACGACGGCTCGGTCGGCTGGTACGAGGCCGGCTGGGGGCCGATGATGAGCGAGACCGCCTTCTTCGTGAAGGACGTGATCGGACCGAAGGGCTGCGTGTCGATCGTCGCGCGCGAGGCGGCGGACAAAGAGACGGGCGGCTCGGCCGACCACAACGCCCACACGCGCACCAACGCGCTGCGCGTCCACTACGCCATGCTTGACTCGAGCGGCCGCTTCGCCAAGCCCGACGCGATCGTCTCGACCGAGGACGAGCCCGGCCACCAGGACCTGTGCGAGCGCGAGCAGCGGCTGTTCCTCAAGGCGATCCGCGGCGAGGTCGACCTCGCCGAGCATCTCGAGGACGCGCTGAACTCGCTGCGCATCGTCTTCGCCGCCGACGAAAGCGCGCGCACCGGCGAGGTGGTGCGCCTGGCGGGGGCGACGAAGGGGTGAACGGCCGGCGCCTGACGCTTGGCGCTTGGGCGGAGGGGCGGACGGAGGACGGAGGTCGACCCGAGGCGGACGTTGGAATTGCCGGCTGCAAAGTCGTGAAGGGTTTCGGACGCCGGCCCTCCGACCTATGTCCTCGCTCCCCTGTGGGCCGGCGTCCGAAACCCTTCACAAATGTGGGCGTTCGGCAGTTCACTGCGCTCAGGAGGCCGCTTGGCGCGACGAGCGTCGCCAGGCGCGCAATCGCAAGCAAATTCCATTCGGTCGGTTCGCGGATCGCCGAGAGTGGGCCGAACGTCGAATTCTGCGCCTGTCGGCGGCATACGGGTTGACGAATTCCGCCTGCGATTGTATCGTTTCATTAAATCCATTCAACGAAGCGACAGATGGTCAAGATCGTTGATGTCGCGAGGCGCGCCGGGGTTTCGGTCGGCAGTGTTTCGCGCGTCATCAACGATCATCCAACGGTGACGCCGGCGACCCGCGCGCGGGTCGAGCTCGCGGTTCGTGAACTTGGCTATGTCCCCAACGCTATCGCCGGCAGCCTGCGCAGCCGTCGCAGCAAGATGGTGGGGCTGATCATTCCGGATGTGACGAATCCGTTCTTCAGCGAGCTCGCCCTGCATGTCGAGCGATCGGCGGCCGCGGCAGGCTACAACCTCGTCCTAGGAAATTCGGATAATTCTGTCGACCAGGAGACCTATTATCTTCACGCGCTCGCGGTGCGTCGCGTCGACGGCATCATCTTTGTGCCGGCGAACGAGACCAGTCGTTCCGCTGAAATCGCAATTCCGGTTGTCGGCGTCGATCGAGAGATTGACGGCTGCCCGTTCGTAGCGAGCGACAACCGCGCGGGCGCCAAGAGCGCGACCGAGTACCTTCACTCGCTCGGCCATCGCCTGATCGGCTGCGTCGCCGGACCGGGAGACCTGCCGAACGCGCGGGAACGGCGCAGAGGTTACGAGGAAGTCGCCCTGCCCATTCTTCGCATGGCGGGCGTCGATCCTTCTGATTACATCGTTTCCGCTGACTTCAGCTACGACGCTGGTTATGCGGCGACCCGGAGCCTTTTGAAAGTCTCGCCGCGGCCGACCGCGATTTTCGCCAGTTCCGACCAGCAGGCCATTGGCGGGTTGCGAGCCGCCGCGGATCTCGGTCTTGCCGTGCCGCTTGATCTCTCCGTCGTCGGCTTCGACGACGTTCCCCTCGCCAAACTGGTCATGCCGCGCTTGACGACGGTGGCGCAGCCAGTCGCGGAAATCGGCGTCCTCGCCATGCAGCTTCTGCTCGACCTTCTCTCTGGCGCCGAAGCCCCGCGTCGGCGCCGTCACCTTTTGGCGACTTCGTTGCGGTTGCGACAGTCTTGTGCGCCTCCCGACGCTGCGCGCGCCGTGTTGGTCAGGCAAGATCAAGAGAATCCGTTTCAATCCATCCTAGAGGAGGAGAAACAAGAGCCTTAGTCCACGCGTACAAGATCAAATCGATAATCTAATGGGGAGTTAGAAAATGGCCAAGGTAGAACACATGTTGACCGGCGCCCGGGCGACTCGTCGCCAGTTCGTCCTGACCGGCGCGGCCGGTTCGATCGTGCTTCTGACCGGCGGCGTCTTGCCGGCGTTCGCTGCGGGCAAGCCGAAAATTGGCCTGGTGATGAAGTCGCTGGCCAATGAGTTCTTCAAACAGATGGAAGCCGGCGCAGAAGCCTATGCGGCCAAGAACGCCGCCAAGTTCGACTTCAAGGCCGTCGGCATGAAGGACGAGCGCGACTTCGCCTCGCAGGTCGACGCGGTCGAGAACTTCGTCACCCAGAAGTACGACATCATCGTCGTGGCGCCGGCGGACTCGAAGGCGATGGTGACGCCGCTGGCCAAAGCGGTGAAGGCTGGCGTGGCGGTGATCAACATCGACGTCGAACTCGACAAGGACGCCAAGAAAGCGGCGGGGATCGACCTTGCGTTCTTCGGTCCCGACAACCGGGCCGGCGCGAAGCTGGCTGGCGACGCGTTGGCCAAGGCGCTTGGAGCAGGCGGCAAGGTGGTCATCCTCGAAGGCAATCCGGAGGCCGACAACGCCCAGCAGCGCAAGAAGGGCTTCGACGATTCGATCGCCGAAGGCAAGCTGCAGCTTCTCGACAGCAAGACCGCGCATTGGGAGACCGAGGAAGCCAACACGCTGATGACGAACTTCCTCACCCAGTACCATGACATCCAAGGCGTCATGGCGGCGAACGACTCGATGGCGCTGGGCGTGGTCAAGGCGCTCGATTCGGCGGGCAAGAGCGGGACGATCAAGGTTGTCGGCTTCGACAACATCCCGGCGGTGCAGCCGTTGATCAAGGGCGGCAAGATGCTGGCCACCGTCGAGCAGTACGGCGCGCAAATGGCGGCGATGGGAATCGACTATGGTCTTCGCCAGTTGGCGGGTGAGAAATTCACCGGCTGGGTCAAGACCGACGTCAAGCTGATCACCGCCGCCGACCTCTGAGCGAGCCTCTCTCTCGCCATTGATGCGACTTCGGAGGGGCGCGGGCGGCCCGCGCCCCTCCTCTTGAGATCGGCTGATCACGCGCCTCAGGTGAACGCGATGAACGATGCGATCCTGAAGCTGAACGCCGTGGGCAAGCGGTTCCCGGGCGTCGTCGCGCTGCGCGACGTCTCGCTCGAAGTCCGACGCGGCGACGCGCACGTCCTGCTGGGCGAGAACGGCGCTGGCAAGTCGACGTTGATCAACCTGCTCGCCGGCATCTACGTGCCTGACGAGGGCGAAATCGTTTTTGACGGCAAGCCTTACCAACCGCGCACGCCCCTCGACGCCTATGGCGTCGGCATCCGCGTGGTGCACCAAGAACTGAGCATGCTGTCGCAACTGACGGTCGCGGAAAACCTGCTGTTCGAGAGTCTTCCTCAGCGCCACGGTTTGGTGAACTTCAGGGAGATGAACCGACGCGCGGCGGAGTTGCTGCAGGAAGTCGGATTGGACATCGCGCCCAACATCCAAGTCAGTCGATTGGGCGTGGCGCAGATGCAGCTCGTCGAGATCGCCAAGGCGCTCTGCTACGACAGCAAGCTGCTCATCCTCGACGAGCCGACGGCGACCCTCACCTCGAAGGAGGTCGAGCGCCTGTTTGAAATCCTCAAGAAGTTGAAATCGAAAGGCGTGACGATCCTCTACATCTCGCATCGCCTGCAAGAAATCTACGAGATCGGCGACGCCGTCACCGTGCTGCGCGATGGTCAGGTGGTGAAGACGCGGCCGCTGGCCGGCCTTACGATCCCCGACATCGTTCAAATGATGGTCGGCCGCAGCATTCGCGACGAAGACGCGTTTCGCGACGACGTCGCGGTCGACGGCGAATTGTTGCGCGTCGAAGGCTTGCAGCGCAGCGCCCGCACGCCAGCGGTTTCGTTTGCGGTGCGGCGGGGCGAAATCGTCGGTGTGGCGGGCCTCGTCGGCAGCGGCCGCACCGAGACCATGCGCGCGCTGTTCGGCGCCGACCCGAAGATCGCCGGCGGCGTCTTCGTCGAGGAAGCTCCGGTCGAGATCCGTTCTCCGCGCGACGCGGTCCGGCATGGACTGAGCCTGTTGACCGAAGATCGCAAGGGGCAAGGCCTGCTTCTCACCCTGCCCTGCGCCGAGAACATCACGATCACCGACATGGCCAAGATCTCGCGCGCCGGATTGCTGCAACCCGAGGTCGAACGACAAAAGGCCAGCGCGCTGGTGACGGACCTGCGCATCAAGACGCCTTCCGTCTATCAGCTCGTCGGCAATTTTTCCGGCGGCAACCAGCAGAAGGTCGTCATCGCCAAGTGGCTGTTTCGCGGCTCGAAAATTCTGATTTGCGACGAACCGACGCGCGGAATCGACGTCGGGGCGAAGCGGGAGATCTACGACCTGCTGTGGGCGCTCGCCGCTACGGGCAAGGGCGTGATCTTCGTCTCGTCCGACCTGCCTGAATTGATCTCGATGTGCCACCGGATCATCGTGTTCGCGCACGGCAAGATCGTCGGCGACTTGCCGAGGTCCGACTTCAACCAGCAACGCATTCTGTCACTGGCTTACGAGGAATACGGCCTTGAGCGAGCAAACTGAACTGACTCGCGGCGGCGGCGCGGGCGAGCGCTGGAACACCATCCTGCGGTTCCTGGTGCGGGAGGCCGGCGTCGCCGTCGCGCTCGTCCTGATTGTCATCTTCTTTTGTCTGACTGCGCCGTACTTCGCCAGCGCAGAAAACTTCCTGAAAATATTCGTGCAGATCGCAATCAACACGGTCTTGGCGGCGGGCATGACGTTTGTGATCCTGACCGGCGGCATCGACCTTTCGGTCGGCTCGGTCCTCGCGCTCTGCACCGTCGTCGGCGCGCTGATCATGACGGACAAGAGCTTGCCGGCCGGACTCTCGGTGCCGCTCGCCATCCTCGGCTGCATGGGGACCGGCGCCGCCTGCGGTGCGGTCAACGGGTGGGTGTGCGAGCAATGGAAGCTCCCCTCCTTCATTGTCACCCTCGGTATGCTCAACGTCGCCAGCGGCGCAGCGCGCGTGCTGAGCAACAATTCGACGATCACCGGCCTGCCGCAACCTTTCGTCGATTTCGGCAACATGATCGTCGGCGGGGTGCTGCCGTCGATATTCCTGGTCGCGGTCGGAGTGATCCTGATCGGCTGGTTCATCCTGCGGTTCACTGTATTCGGCCGCTTCATATTCGCCATCGGCACCAACGAGGAAGCGGTGCGGCTGTCCGGGCACACGCCGCGAAACTACAAGATCGCGGCGTTCGCCATCAGCGGACTGACCGCCGGCACCGCGGCGGTCGTATATCTGCTGCGCCTGAACATCGGCAGCCCGATCGCCGGCGTCGGCTACGAACTCAACGCGATCGCGGCGGTCATTATTGGCGGCACCAGCCTCAGCGGCGGCAAGGGCTCGATCATCGGCAGTCTCATCGGCGCCTGCATTCTTCAGGTCCTCAGCACCGGACTGCAATTGTTCGGCGTCGGCGACAATTTCAAGCCGATCGTGATCGGGACGGTCATCGTGTTGGCGGTCGTTCTGGACACCTATCGGGACCGGTTCCTGCGCTCGATCGAGATCCGCTGACGCGCCATAACGTGAATCGACGCGTGGTTCCGGCGCCGGCCTGCGCGCGAAAACATTGAATGCAAGAGGTGGGAATGGGCCGAGCTATCGCAGCGTTTCACAGGCGCGAGGGCCGGTTAGGGCGGCGCTTCGTGAAATGACGCCGCTTCGGGGCAGCAAGTCTGGCCCCGCCGCCGCTCCTTCGAATGTCCGGTTTCGCTGGCAAGCGGCCCTGTTGGCGCAGCGTCCGTTTCGGAGGCGCTGCGACCATCGGCTGAACGGCTAACTTGGGCGCGAGCCAGTCGCCGCCGCCGAGCGGACATCAGGCCGCTTCCTTCTCTTCTCCGCCACGCCCATCCGCGCGCCGCGGGTTCGTCCGTGGCCGCCAGCCCGCCTCGCGCGTCGCCTCTCGTCGCCCCTCACAGCGTCTCGGTCACCTTATGCAGGTTGCGCGGGCGGTCGGGGTCGCGGCCGCGGCGGCGCGCCAGCGCTTCGGCGACGCCGTAGAAGCGGTGGATCATCGGAATCGGCGCCAGGACCGGCGCGCCGGCCGGCGCGGCGGCGAGCGCATCGTCGCCGTCGAGGCCGCCGGCCTCGACCTTGAGGATGCGCGCGCCCATCTCGGCGAGGCGATCGAGCGCCGACTCCATGCTCGCGCGCGCCGCGTCGCTCGGCATGAAGGCGACGATGAGAAAACCGGGGCCGACCAGCTCCGCCGGTCCGTGCAGCACCTCGGCCGACGAATAGGCCTCCGCGTGGATGGCGCAAGTCTCCTTCAGCTTCAGCGCCGCTTCGGCGGCGACCGCGTAGGTCGCGCCGCGCCCGAGCACGAAGGCGTCCTCGACCTCGGCGAGCGCCTCGATCATCGCTTCGGGCGGCGGGGCGGTCTGGCCGGCGAGCACGCCGGGCAGGTCGGCGAGCGCTTGGGCGAGCGTTTCGTCGCCGCGCCAGGCGGCGACCAGGCCGGCGCCCGCGGCGAGCCCGGCGATCATCGACTTGGTCGCCGCCACCGAACGCTCCGGCCCCGCCTGCAAGGGCGCCAGCGCCTCCGCCTCGCGCGCCAGCGGGGAATCGACCTCGTTGACCAGCGCGATGGTGAAGGCGCCGCCGCGCCGCGCGGCGCGCTGGGTCTCGACGATGTCGGGGCTGCGGCCCGACTGCGAGATCGAGATCGCCGCCGCGCCGTTAAGGCGCAGCCGCACGTGATAGAGCGAGGCGATCGACGGGCCGATCGACGCGCAGGGCGTCGCCAGCTCGGATTCGATCAGGTGCTGGAGATAGAGCGCGCAATGATCGGAGCTGCCGCGCGCGATGGTCACGGCGACCGGCGGATCGAGCGCGCGCAGGCGCGCGCCGATCGCGGCGAGCCGCTCGCCGTTCAGCGCCAGCTGGCGCGCGAGCGTGGCGGCCGCCTCATCGATCTCCGCGCGCATGAAGGTCGGCTGGTCGGTCATCGGCGCTCCTTGCGATGAGGGGAAGCGAGCGTCAGCTCGGAGACGAAATCGTAGGCGTCGGCGCGATACCACGAGCGGGTGTATTCGACGCCGGCGCCGTTGGCGAGATAGGCGATGCGCACGATGTAGAGCGCCGCGCTCTTCGGCTCGACGCCGAGCAGCGCGGCGTCCTGGTCGGAAAGCGCCGTCGCGCGCAGCCGCTGCAGGCCGCGCACCGGCTTGAAGCCGCGCGCCGCGAGCGCGTCGTAGAGCGAGCCGTCGAAGGTGTCCCAGTCGGGCAGGCAGCGCAGCGGCGCCACCGTGCGGTCGATCGCCATCGGCGCGCCGTCGGCGAGGCGCAGGCGACTGAGGCGCAGCACCCGCTCGTTCGGGCCGACGCCGAGCATCATCGCCTCCTCGGGCGTCGGCAGGAACACGCCGCGCTCAAGGTCGCGCGAGCCGGCGGCGAAGCCGCGCAGCCGCATGTCTTCGCTGAAGCTGGTGAGCCGCGACGAAGGCTGGTCGACGCGCGGCGTCGCGCGATGGATGAAGGTGCCGGCGCCTTGGCGGCGGAAGAGCGCGCCCTCGGCGATCAACCGCGCGATGGCGCGGCGCAGCGTGGTGCGCGACACCCCAAGAAGCTTGCAGAGCGCGCGCTCGCCGGGCAGCACCTGCGTCTCGGCGAAGCGCCCGGCGTCGATTTCGCGCCGCAAGGCGTAGGCGGCGGCGTCGTAGAGCCGCCCCGCGCGCGGCGCTCTGCGAGCGAGGCTCATTGGCGTCCGCCCTCGTCGCCATGTCGGCTGCTCGATCCGCCGAGGGCGCGGCGAAAAGCGCCGACGGCGCGTTTCGATTCGGCCAAGACGCGTCCCCTTGGCGCGACCCGAGGTCGCGATCCGGCGAGTCGCGACGCCCAAGCCGCGACCCTGGACAGGTGGTATGCGATAGGCTAACGATAAATACAAGAGGTATCCTCCGGTGGTATCTTATCCGCCGCCGGCGAGGCGACGTGGAGGGCCCGCTTTCGCCGCGCTTCCCGCGGCGCGCGCGTCGACGCTAAGCGGCGCGCTCGCTATAGTCGCGGCGAGCGAGGGACCATGGCTTGACCAGGGCGAAAGCTCATCATGGGGAGATGACGATGAAGAGAAGCTTCAGGTTGGCCGCCGGGGCGGCCGTCGCGACGGCGGCCCTGTTGGCCGGAATCGCCGCCGCCCAGGCGGGTTCGTTGAAGATCGAGAGCTGGCGCAACGACGACGCCGACATCTGGAACAGCCAGATCATTCCCGCCTTCAACAAGCACTATCCCGACATCAGGGTCGAGTTCGCCCCCTCGGCGCCGGCCGAATACAACGCGTCGCTCAACGCGCGGCTCGCCGGCGGCACCGCGGGCGATCTCATCACCTGCCGTCCGTTCGACGCCTCGCTCGACCTCTACAACAAGCATCAGCTTGACGCGCTGACCGATCTCAAGGGCATGGAGGGGTTCTCGACCATCGCCAAGGCCGCCTGGACGACCGACGACGGCAAGACCACCTTCTGCGTGCCGATGGCCTCGGTCATCCACGGCTTCATCTACAACAAGGACGCCTTCAAGAAGATCGGCGCCGCCGAGCCGAAGACGGTCGCCGAGTTTCACGACATCCTCGACAAGCTGAAGAAGGACGGGACCTACACGCCGATCGATCTCGGCACCGCCGACCAGTGGGAAGCCGCGACCATGGGCTTCCAGAACATCGGCCCCAACTACTGGAAGGGCGAGACCGGCCGCCTCGACCTGATCGCCGGCAAGGAGAAGTTCACCGACCCGCAGTACGTCGCGGTGTTCAAGGAGCTGGCGAGCTGGGCGCCTTACATGGGCTCGGGCTTCCAGGCGCAGAAATATCCCGACAGCCAGAACCTGTTCTCGCTCGGCAAAGCGGCGATCTATCCCGCCGGCTCGTGGGACATCTCGACCTTCCGCTCCCAGGCCCAGTTCGAGATGGGCGCCTTCAAGCCGCCGCTGCCACCCGGCGCGACCGATTGCTACATCTCCGACCATGTCGACATCGCCATGGGCGTCAATTCCGCCTCGAAGAACAAGGAGGACGCGAAGAAGTTCCTCGAATGGCTGACGACGCCGGAATTCGCCTCGATCTACGCCAACGCGCTGCCCGGCTTCTTCCCGCTGTCGAGCGCGGCCGTGACGATCAAGGACCCGCTCGCGGCGACCATGGTCGGCTGGCGCAAGGACTGCAAGTCGACCATCCGCAACTCCTACCAGATCCTGTCGCGCGGCACGCCGAACCTGGAGAACGAGCTGTGGAACGTCTCGGCGCAGGTGATCAACGGCGCCTTGTCGCCGGAAGCGGCGGGCAAGCAGCTGCAGGACGGTCTCGACAAGTGGTATAAGCCGGCCAAGTGAGGCGCGTCCTCGTCTCTGTTCGGCGCCCGGCGCCGCTTTTTTTCGCGGCGCGCGACAGCAACCGCGCTCCTTCTCCCGCGCGCGGGAGAGGGAGCGCCTGAACGATCGGGCGCCGCGAGAGCGCGAAGATGGCCGAACCCCTGTCGCAAGTCGTCGCCTCGATGCCGCGCGGGCGCTTCGTCGCGCTGATGGCGTTGTTCCTCGGCCCGGCGGTGGCCGTCTACTCGCTGTTCTCGATCTGGCCGCTGATCGCCACGATGGGGCTGGCCACCTACGCCAATGACGCCGGCGGCGGCTATCGCTTCGTCGGCCTCGCCAATTTCGTCAGCTTGTTCGGCGACGCGGTGTGGTCGAAGCCGTTCGTCAACGCGCTCGTCAACAACCTGATCTTCTTCTGCGTGCACATGCTGGTGCAGAACCCGATCGGCATCGCCCTCGCCGGGCTCTTGAGCCTGCCGGGCCTCAAGCTCAAGGGGCTCTACCGCACGCTGATCTTCCTGCCGACCATGCTGTCGGTGGTGATCGTCGGCTTCTCGTGGAACCTCATCCTGTCGCCCTTGTGGGGCGTCGCCTCGGGGGCGTTGAAGGCGGTCGGGCTCGGCCAATGGTTCGCCCCTTGGCTCGGCCTGCCCTCGACCGCGCTGGTGACGCTGGCGCTGATTTCGGTGTGGCAGTTCGTCGGCATCCCGATGATGCTGATCTACGCGGCGCTGCTCAACATTCCCGACGAGCTGATCGACGCCGCGCGGGTCGACGGGCTCGGGCATCTGCGCATCTTCCTGCACATCAAGCTGCCGCTGGTCCTGCCCACCATCGGCCTGGTGTCGATCCTGACCTTCGTCGGCAACTTCAACGCCTTCGACCTCATCTACTCGGTCAAGGGAGCGCTCGCCGGGCCGAATTTCGCCTCCGACATCCTCGGCACCTTCTTTTACCGCACCTTCTTCGGCAACCAGCTTCAGCTCGGCAACCCGACCATGGGCGCGGCGGTGGCGACGGTGATGTTCTTCATCATCCTCGCCGGCGTCTGCCTCTATCTCTTCATCGTGCAGCGGCGCATGCGCCGCTACGCGTTCTGAGGGGGCGAAGGCATGCTCGCGCCGCGCGCCCGCGTCGCCGCCGTCCACGCGATCCTCATCGCCTACTGCGCGCTCGCCGTCGGACCGATCCTCTTGGTGGTGATGAACTCGTTCAAGGCGCGCAACGCCATCTTCGGCGCGCCGCTCGCGCCGCCGAGCGCGGCGACCTTCTCGCTGATCGGCTACGAGAAGGTGTTCCGCGCTTCCCATATCGGCGTCTACTTCGCCAACTCGCTGATCGTCACGCTGGTGAGCATGGCGCTGGTGCTGCTGTTCGGCGCGATGGCGGCGTGGGCGCTGAGCGAATACAAGTTCCGCGGCTCGACCGCGCTCGCGCTCTATCTCTCCATCGGCATCATGGTGCCGATCCGGCTCGGCTCGGTGGCGATCCTGTCGATGCTGCGCGCCGCCGGCCTCAACGACACGCTGACCGGGCTGATCCTGGTCTACATCGCCCAAGGCCTGCCGATGGCGATCTTCATCCTCAGCGAGTTCATCGCGCAGATCCCCAGGGACCTGCGCGACGCGGCGCGCTGCGACGGCGTGCCGGAGACGCGCATTTTCTTCGAGGTGATCGCGCCGCTGCTCAGACCCGCCATCGCCACCGTCGCCGTGTTCACCATCGTGCCGATCTGGAACGACCTGTGGTTCCCGCTGATCCTCACCTCAAGCGACTCCACCCACACCATCACCCTCGGCGTGCAGCAGTTCCTCGGCCAGTACATCACCGACTGGAACTCGGTGCTGGCGGCGCTGTCGATGGCGATCCTGCCGGTGGTGGCGATCTATGTCGTGTTCTCGCGTCAGCTGATCAGCGGCCTCACCGCCGGGGCGGTCAAATAGGGTTCAACGGAGCGTCATGGCCAATCTGCGCGTCGCCGGTCTCCACAAGAACTACGGCTCGACCCGGGTGCTGAGCGACATCGAGCTCGACATCGCCGACGGCGAGTTCGTCGTGCTGGTCGGCCCCTCCGGTTGCGGCAAGTCGACGCTCTTGAGGATGATCGCCGGCCTCGACGCGCCGAGCGCGGGCGACATCTTCATCGGCGGCAGGCTGGTCACCGCCCTCGCCCCCGCCGAGCGCAAGATCGCCATGGTGTTCCAGTCCTACGCGCTCTATCCGCACATGGACGTGCGCAAGAACATGACCTTCGGCCTCAAGTTCACCGGCGTCGCGCCGAAGGAGCGCGCGCGCCGGGTCGCCGAGGCGGCGCGCATGCTGCGGCTCGATGAGCTGCTTGACCGCTATCCGCGCGACCTCTCCGGCGGCCAGCGCCAGCGCGTCGCCATCGGTCGCGCCATCGTGCGCGAGCCCGCCGTGTTCCTGTTCGACGAGCCGCTGTCGAACCTCGACGCGGCGCTGCGCATCTCGACGCGGGTCGAGATCGCGCGGCTGCACCGCCTGCTCCGCGCCACCATCGTCTACGTCACCCACGACCAGATCGAGGCGATGACCCTCGCCGACCGCATCGCGGTGATGAACCAGGGACGCATCGAGCAGGTCGGCAAGCCGCTCGACCTCTATTACGCGCCGGCCAATCTGTTCGTCGCCGGCTTCATCGGCTCGCCGGCGATGAATTTCTTTCCCGCCGAGGTCGAAAGCGTCGCCGGCGGCGAAGCGCGCCTGACCGGCGCGGCGATGGCGCCGCTGGTCCTGCCCGCCGACGGCCTCGCCAAGGGCGCGAAGCTGACCCTCGGCGTCCGGCCGGAGCACCTGACGCTTCGCGGCGAAACGGGCTTCGCCGCCGAGGGCGTGGTCGAGCTGGTCGAACGGCTCGGCGAAGCCTCCTTCGCCCATGTGCGGCGCGCCGACGACAAGATGCTGGTCGCCGAGGTGCGCGGGCGCGACACGCCCGAGCCGGGCCAAACCGTGACCTTCCGCGCCCCGGCGCGCGAGCTGCACGTCTTCGACGCCGAAGGGCGGCGCATCGCAGGCGCTGGCTGAGCGCGGCGGGCGACGATTGCGCGCCCTTCCCCCCTCCCCCTGCGGGAGAACGCCGCGCCGCCCGACGTTCATCCGGCCGGGACTAGTGGTTCGAATCTCTCACTTGGCGCCCGTCGAGATCGCCGCTCTGAAGGCCGCGCTCGACCCGTTGTAGACATTCCCGGCGGCGCAGAAAGCGAGAAGGCTGTGTGAAAAAGAATCGTGCGACCGTGTCAGGGCGCTAGAAACGCCGACACTTCCTCCGCCGGCATCGGACGGCTGATCAAGTAGCCTTGGATCTCGTCACATCCCTCCGTCCTCAGCCAAACGAACTGGTCTTCGCTCTCGACGCCTTCGGCCACGGTGGCAATGCCGAGCGCTTTGGCCAGACTGATGATCGCGCGCACGATCGCGACGCTGTCGTCTCGCTTGCCGAGTTCGCTGACAAACGAGCGGTCGATTTTAATCTTGTCGAACGGGAAGCGATGCAGATAGCCGAGGCTGGCGTAGCCGGTGCCGAAGTCGTCCATGGCGATCATGATCTTCTTAGCGCGGATGGCGTGAAGGATAGTGATCGCCTGGTTCGTATCGCCGATCATCACGCCCTCCGTGATCTCGACAATCAATCGCGAACTGGCGATTCGCGACGACGCGATCGCGTCGACGATCGTCGGAATGAGGGCGGCCGACTTGAACTGCGTCGCGGACACGTTGACCGCCACTTTAATATGCCGAGGCCACTTGACGGCTTGCTTGCACGCCTCCCCGATCACCCACTCCCCGATCGGCACGATCAGTCCGAGCTCCTCCGCCAGCGGAATGAACTCGCTCGGCGGGACATTGCCGCGGACGGGATGGCGCCAGCGCAGCAAGGCCTCGAAGGCGGTGACCTTCCTGTCGGTCGCCGACACGATGGGTTGGAAATGAAGGTGGAATTGGTTTTGCGCGAGCGCGGCCCGCAGGTCGTCTTCCATCTTGCGGCGACCCTGAACCTGCTCGTCCATCGCCTTTTCGAAGAAGTTGTAGCTGCCGCGCCTTTCCGCTTTCGCCTGATAGAGCGCCAAGTCTGCGGCGCGAATCAGCTCGTCGGCGACGACGCCATCTTTAGGCGTTAGGGAAACGCCGATGCTGACCCCGATCGTGATGGTTTTGTCGTCGAACCGATAGGGTCTGCCGACCGAGGCGATCAAGCGATCGGCCAGGCGCGCCGCATCGTTAGGCGTGTCGGCGATGCGCTGAATGACGGCGAACTCGTCGCCGCCGAGTCGCGCGACCGTGTCGCCGGAGCGCACAACGGAGACGATGCGTTCGCTCACGGCCTTCAGCAACTTGTCGCCGAACGGGTGGCCGAGGCTGTCGTTGACGGCTTTGAAGCGATCGAGGTCGAGATAGAAGATGGCGAACTCGCCAAGTTTGCGGTTCACCTCTGCGAGGCGCTGTTCCAACCGCTGTCGGAACTCGAAGCGGTTCGACAGACCGGTCAGGATGTCGGTCGTCGCCATTTCCCTGACCTTTTCCTCCGCGCGGCGGCGCGCGGTGACGTCCTCGTGCGTCGACACCCACCCGCCGTCGGCGAGCTTCTTCTTCCGCTGCAGGATTAGGCGTCCGTCCGACAATTCGTTGATCGTGACGATGCTGCCGTCGGCTTCCGTATGACGTTCTCCCGACACGTCTCCGAACTGCGCGTGGCGGCGATGATGGAAAGACCCTTCGGCGCTCGCGGCGCCCGGCTGGGTGATTTCGGCGGGAAGGCCGTAGATTTCCGCATAACGCAGGTTGCAGGTGACCAACTTCATGTCTGCGTCAAACAGGGCGACGCCCTGCACGATGTTGTCCATCGCGCTATTAAACCGCTTATAGTGGATCGCCATCTGCGCCTGCACGGCGGCGCTCTTCCTCGCCTCCGACAGTTGATCGACGCTGACGGCCAACTTGACGCTGCCGATGGCGATGAGCGCCGCCACCGCAACGGTCCTGAGCGCGATCCACTCCAGCTGGCGGAGCCATCCGGCGCGCCAGTCGCTGGTCGCGACGGTGGCGACGACCGCGAGCGGGAAATGGGGCAGGTTCGCGACCGCGAACAGTCGATGCTTTCCGTCAATCGAGCTCACGCCCTGCGCGACGCCGTCATGGCGGCGCGAAACGTATTGGGCGCAAAGCCCGTCGGCGGCGACATCCCTGTCGAACATCAAGTCCACCGCAGGAACGCGGTCGACGATGGCGCCGTCGGCGCGGATCAGCGCGATCGATCCGTGCTTGCCGATGACAAACGGGGCGATCAGGTCGTCGATCGCCGACGGCGCCAGAGTGGCGGCGACGATGCCGAAATAGTCGCCCGCGCCAGACGAAATGCGTTTGGAAAGCCCGATTCCTCGCGCCCCGGTGACGTTCTCAGGCGGGTTCGATATGTAGACGTCGGTCGCAGCGCTGCGGCGCAAATTGTCCACAAAGGCCTCGGGCATGCGTGGGATGACCGTGACTCCGTCGTTCGGCCGGCTAGCGGAGTCGGCCACGACTCCGCCGTCGGCTCCAAGAACGGTGATGCGGTCAATCAGCGGCTCCTGCGCGACTTGATCTTGCAAGGCGCTTTGGAACGGTTTTCCGCGGGCGATGGAGTCCAGATCGCCGGCGGTCTTCGCGTCTTGCAGACGCTCCAGAATCTTGGAAACCGAGTAGGAGACCGATTGAAGGGAGTGATCGAGCTCCCTGGCGAGCAGGTATGAAACATGCGTCGCCGCGCGCGTGTTTTCGTCAACCGCCAGATTGTGGAGGTAGATGGCCATTCCGGCGCTGACGGCTGACGCCAATGCGATCAGGATGCTTGCGCCGATAAAGACGGGGGCTTGCCGACGAGCAAGGCGCGAAAGGGCGGACGGAAGACCGAGAAGAGCGCTCACGTAGAGACTCACCGCCGAATAGGAGGGCCGACCGCGCAGTGAAATACAACAACTAACTGTGATTATATAACATCCGCCAGATTCTGTCTTTCTACCGCGGCGGCTTTTCCGAGAGCTACGGCGGCGTCGGCGATCGGCGCAGTTCTCCACCGGCGGCGCGATCAGCGTGCAAGCGCTCGACGAAGCGGCCAACGTCGCGCGCCGCAAGCTCGCCATGGATTGGCGCGAGACGCGCGAATTCCTCGCCCTGCTGCGCGGCCTCTTGACCGTCGCGCCGCTGACGCTGGAGACGCAAGCGCTCGGCCTCGACCTCGCCGAGCGCTACGCGCTCTCCGCCTGGGACGCGACGATCGCCGCCGCGACGACGCTCTGCGGCTCGACGCGGCTGTGGTCGCAGGACATGCAGGACGGGATGCGGATCGGGCGCAAGCTGAGGGTGGCGAACGTGTTCCAGTGAGCCGCGCGCTCACGCTTGCGGGGTTAAGAAAGACGGGAGCGCCGGCGGGCGTCGGTTTGCGCCGCCGGCGCCGTCCCCTCTCCCCGCGTTCCGCGGGGAGAGGTAAGGTGAGGGGCGCGGGAGATTGGCCCGCAACGTCGGAGCCTCGCGCATGCGCGGACTTCGCATCCTGGAGACTCGCCGCGCCCGCGAACTGCGCCGCCTTTCTCCTGCGGCGGAGCGGATTCTCTGGTCGCGCCTTCGAAACCGCAGCTTGCAGGGCGCGAAGTTCGCGCGCTCGGAGCCCATCGGCCCCTACTTCGCCGACTTCGTCTGCCGCGCCGCGAAGCTCGTCGTCGAGATCGACGGCGCGACCCATTCGACCGACGAAGAGATCGCGCGCGACCGGCGCCGGACCGCATTCCTGCAGGCCGAGGGCTATCGCGTCCTGCGCTTCGTCAACGCGCAGGTTTACGAGAATGTCGCCGCGGTCATCGACGAGATCGCGGGCGCCTTAGCGGAGTCCGCGCCGTGACGGGGCCTCGACGCGCTTCTTGCGAAGCAGGCGGTCAATCTTCCGGCCCCTCACCTTACCTCTCCCCGCGAAACGCGCGGGGAGAGGGGGCGGAGACGGCGGCTCGAACCTTCGCCGCCTGGCCCTCGTAGGACCTTCGTCGGCGCGAGCCGCCGCCTGGGACCCCTCTCCCCGCTCTTGGCGGGGAGAGGCAAGGTGAGGGGCGCGGGGGATTGGCCGCTGCGAGAACGATCAGGTTTTCAGAAGCTTGAGAATCACCTCTTTCAGAAAAACAGAATTCTTGCTAGTCTGCCCTAATGAACCGCCACCTCTCCCGCCCGCGCCGCCGATCGCCTCAAGGCGTCAAATTTCGCGTCCCCGCGCCCTATAAATCATTGATATTGCTAAATTGTATGTCAAGCGGGGCCCCGACATCGGTTGACAAAACTTGACGAGACTTGACGAGACTTGACGTTCCCAGGCGGAAATTTGACGGACCGTGACGGCGAGCGTTGACTTCGCCCGCCTTCCTATTCTCCCCGCTCCTTCTCCCGCTCCCGCCTCAGCTTCGCCCACCACTCCAGCCGCTTCTTGACCTCGCGCTCGAAGCCGCGCTCGACCGGCTCGTAGAGCTTCTGGCGGCCAAGCGCCTCGGGCCAGTAGTTCTGGCCGCTGAAGGCGTCGGGCTGATCGTGGTCGTAGGCGTAGTCGGCGCCGTAGCCTTCGCGGCGCATCAGCGCGGTCGGCGCGTTGAGGATGGTCTTCGGCGGGACGAGCGAGCCCGCCGATTTGGCGAGCGCGGTGGCGGCGGAGAAGGCTGTATAGACCGCGTTCGACTTCGGCGCGGTCGCCATGTAGACGACGGCCTCGGCGATCGCCAGCTCGCCCTCGGGGCTGCCGAGGAAGTCGTAGGCGTCCTTGGCGGCGTTGGCGACCGCCAGCGCCTGCGGGTCGGCGAGCCCGACGTCCTCGCTCGCCATGCGCACGACCCGGCGGGCGAGGAACAGCGGGTCCTCGCCGGCGTCGAGCATGCGCGCGAGATAATAGAGCGCCGCGTCGGGGTCGGAGCCGCGCACGCACTTGTGCAGCGCCGAGATCAGGTTGTAGTGGCCCTCCTGCGCCTTGTCGTAGATCGGCGCGCGCCGCTGCACGACGGCGACGAGGGCGGCCGTATCGAGCGGCTCGCCCTCGCGCGCGGCGCGCCACACTTCCTCGGCGAGCGTCAGCGCGGCGCGGCCGTCGCCGTCGCTCATCTGGATCAGCGCCGCGCGCGCGTCCGCGCCGAGCGGCAGCGGCCGCCCCTCCGCGGCTTCGGCGCGCGCGATCAGCTTCTCCAGCGCCGCGGCGTCGAGCGGCCGGAACACCAGCACGCGCGCGCGAGAGAGCAGCGCCGCGTTGAGCTCGAACGACGGATTCTCGGTGGTCGCGCCGATCACGGTGATCGACCCGTCCTCCATCACCGGCAAGAACGAATCCTGCTGGGCGCGGTTGAAGCGGTGGATCTCGTCGACAAACAACAGCGTCGCGCCGCCGTGGCCGCGCCGCGCCCGCGCGGCGTCGAAGATCTTTTTCAATTCGGCGACGCCGCTGTGGATCGCCGACACCTGGACGAACTCGGCCTTCGCCTGACGGCCGATCAGCCGCGCCACCGTGGTCTTGCCAGAGCCGGGGGGGCCCCAGAAGATCATCGAGCCGAGCGTCGGCGCGGCCAGCATGCGCGTCAGCGCGCCCTCCGGGCCGGTCAGATGCTCCTGACCCGCAACCTCGTCGAGGCTTTGCGGACGCAGCCGCTCCGGCAACGGCGCCGGCGGCGCCAAGCCGCTCAACAGATCGGGCGAGCCGCTCATGCCCCAGTCTCTCGCGCGCCGGCCGGTAAGTCCAGCAGCGGGCCGTCGACGCGCCTCGGCGCCGCCCGCTGGAAGCGCGGCCGTGAACCTCGCCGTCGGCCTCTTGGAAGCAACACTTCCGATCGTCAGGGCCTGTCACGGACGGCGCTTCGCGCAGCCGCGCAGCGCCGATGGCGACCGATCCGCGCGAACCGGCCGCGCAAAGCGCTGATCGAAGGTCCCCTCACCAAGTCCCGACGTTGGGCGCCGACGCCCATGGCTCGGCGGGCGCCAGCGCCGCGCCCTTCTGGAGCAGCTCGATCGAGATTCCCTCGGGGCTGCGGACGAAGGCCATGCGGCCGTCGCGCGGCGGCCGGTTGATCGCCACGCCGAGCTTGGCCAGCCGCTCGCAGGTGGCGTAGATGTCGTCGACCGCATAGGCGAGGTGGCCGAAATTGCGCCCGCCGGCATAGGTTTCGGGGTCCCAGTTGTGGGTGAGCTCGAGCAGCGGCGCCTGGGTTTTGCGCGCCGTCTCGACGTCCCCCGGCGCGGCGAGGTAGATCAGGGTGAAGCGCCCCTTCTCGTTGCGGGTCCGCCGCGTCTCGATCAGGCCGAGCTTGCCGACATAGAAGTCGAGCGCGGCCTCGAGGTCGCTGACACGCACCATCGTATGCAGGTATTCCATCGTCGTTGCTCCTTAACCGAACCCGTTTGCCTCCGCCCCGTGGGGAGGATATGCGAAGCGCCGCCGCGCCAGGGCGAGGATGTCCCGGATGAACCCAATCGGCAAGAACGACGCCGCCGCCGCGCTGAAGCGCCGCGTCGCGCTCGCCTCGGTGGCGGCGAGCGTCGGGCTGACGCTCGCCAAGTTCGCCGCCGGGCTGGCGGCGGGCTCGCTGGCGCTGCTGTCCGAATCCGCGCACAACGCCCTCGACATCGGCGCCAGCGCGGTCACCTATTTCGCCGTGCGCGCGGCCGACAAGCCGGCCGACGACGAGCATCCGTTCGGCCACGCCAAGTTCGAGGCGGTGGCGGCGCTGGGGCAGACCGGCTTCCTGCTCGCCCTTTCGGTGGCGGTGGCGTTCGCGGCGGCGCGCCGCCTCGGCGAGCCGGCCGAGGTCGACGCCAACGTCTACGCCTTCGCCGCCATCGCGCTGTCGCTGGTCGTCGACGTCGTGCGCTGGCGCACGCTCGCCCGCGTCGCGCGCCAGACCCACAGCGACGCCCTCGCCGCCGACGCGCTGCATTTCTCCAGCGATCTTCTCGCCTCCGTGCTGGTCCTGGTCGGCCTGGCGGCGACGCGCGCCGGCTGGCTCTACGGCGACGCGCTCGCCGCCATCGGCGTCGCCGTGTTCGTCGGCGTCGCCGGCTTCCGCCTCGGCCGGCGCACCATCGACGCGCTGGTCGACGCCGCGCCGAAAGGCCTCGCCGAAAAGCTCGCCGCCACGGTCGAGCGCGCGCCCGGCGTCGCCGGCGTCGACTTCGTCCGCGTCCGCCGCAGCGGCCCTCAGGTGGTCGGCGAGCTGGGGCTGTTCGTTTCGCGCACCGTGCCGTTGGAGCGCGCCGCGGCGATCAAGGCCGAGGTCGCCGAGACGATCGCAGGCCGCTGGCCAGACGTCGCGGTGACGCTCATCGCCACGCCGTTGGCGCTCGACGACGAAACGGTGCTGGAGCAGGTGCAATTGATCGCCGCGCGCCGCCGGCTGTTCGTCCATCACCTCGCGGTGCAGAACATCGACGCGCGCCGGTGCGTCACCCTCGACCTCGAGGTCGACGGCCGCATGAGCCTCGCCGCCGCGCACGACATCGCGACGCAATTGGAGCAGGCGATCCACGACGAGCTCGGCGCCGAGGTCGAGGTCGAGACCCATATCGAGCCGATGGAGATTCACGAGATCGGCGGCAGCGCCGCCGACTCGGAGCTGGCGCGACGAATCGCGAGCTTCTTGGAGAAGGAGGCGGCGCGCGACGGCGCGTTGCGCGATATCCACAGCGTTCGCGTGCGCCGCGCCGCTTCCGGCCACATCGTCATCTTTCATTGCCGCGTCGACCCCGCCGCGACGGTGGAGGCGACCCACGCGCGCCTCGACGCGCTCGAACGGGCGACGCGCGACGCGTTTCCCGAGGTCAAGCGCGTCATCAGCCACGCCGAGCCCGCGCGCTGACCCACGCGACCGCGGCGCTTTCGCGGGCCGCGGCGATTGGCGCGTTGAAGCGAAGCGTCTATCCTCATTGCGATTCGCTTTATCGATTCGGCGCCGTCATGGATTTCGACGATCAAGTTCCGGATCTGCGCAGCGCCCATGTGATTGTGGTCGGCAACGAGAAGGGCGGCGCCGGCAAGTCGACGGTGTCAATCCATCTCGCGGTGGCGCTGCTGAAAGCGGGCTACAAGGTCGCCTGCATCGATCTCGACACCCGCCAGCAGACGATGACGCGCTTCTTCGAGAACCGCAGGTCGTGGTCCGCGAATTCGCGCTGGCCGATCGAGCTGCCGCGCCACTGCGCAATGGGGCGCGGCGAGTCGAACGACGTGCGCGTCAACGAGGCGCACGAGTTCGCCTTGTTCGCCGAGGCGATCGGCGCGGTCGAGCACGACTACGAGTTCGTCGTCATCGACACCCCCGCCGCCGATTCCTATCTGATGCGGCTCGCCCATTCGCTCGCCGACACCCTGGTCTCGCCGCTGAACGACAGCTATGTCGACATCGACGTGCTGTCGCGCGTCAATCACGACCGCGTCCAGCGCGGCGCCGTCGCCCATTACGCGGCGCTGGTGATGGAGGCCAGGCGCAAGCGCCGCCTGGTCGACAACGGCGTCATCGACTGGGTGATGGTGCGCAACCGCATCGCCTCGCTCGCCAACAACAACGCGCGGCAGATCGCGGTCAGCGTCGCGCGGCTCGCCGCCGAGCTGCGCTTCCGCGTCGCCGACGGCCTGCACGACCGGGTGATCTTCCGCGAGCTGTTCCCCATCGGCCTAACCGCCCTCGATCCGATCGAGGAGGGCTTGGGCGCCGCGTTGACGCTGTCGCAGACTGCTGCGCGGCGAGAAATCGAGAACCTGGTCGCCGCCCTCGACCTGCCCTCGCACGCGCCGGGAATCGAACATCTGCAGTCGCGCCGCTCCTGGCGCGCGCGCGTCGCGCACTATTACGGCGAGCTCGGCGCCGCCGATCCCACCTATAACTGACGCCGCGCGCCCCCTCCCGTGTCGAAGCCCGCGGTCTGCTTCACTCCCGACCTCAAGTTCTTCCGCCCGGCGGTTCGCGCCGCCGCCTCGTTCCTCGCCCAAGACGACGCCGACGAATTCGACGTCTTCGTCGTCTGCGAGGAAGGCGACGTCGCGCCGGGGTTTGCCGCGCTCGACCCCGCGCTCCGCGCGCGTCTGCGCCTTCTGACGGTCGACTTCTCGCGTTTCGACGCTAACCTCGCCGGTCGCGGACGGTTCTCGCGCGCGGTGTTCCGCCGGTTGTTTCTCGACCGCGTCCTACCGGAGTCCTACGCTCGGCTCGTCACGGTCGACGCCGACATGCTGGCGGCGCGCCCGGGGCTGGCGCGGCTCGCCGACGTCGACCTCGGCGGCCGACCGATCGCCGCCGCCTACGACATGCTCTACCTGATGGACCTGAACGGGGGCGCGCTCGCCGAAAGCTTCCGCCGCCATCGCCGGGCGATCGGCCTCGACATCGCGACCCCCTATTTCAACGCCGGGCTGATGGTCGTCGACCGCGCCGCCTGGCGCGCTGAAAAGATCGCCGAACGCGTCGTCCAGGCGCTGCGCGAGAAGCCGCGCCGCTTCCCCTTCATGGAGCAGGACGCGCTCAACCTCACGCTCGCCGGCGGCTTCGCGCCGCTGTCGCCCCGGGCCAACTTCATGGGCGACTTCTTCCTCCTCGGCCTCGAGGCGGCGATCGCGCCGATCGTGCTGCATTTCGTCAACCGGCCCAAGCCCTGGCAGTACGCGTCGTGGCGCGGCGAAGCGCGCTTCGCCGAGGCCTATCGGAGCTGGTTCTCGGCTTCTCCCTGGCCGGACTGGTCGACGCCCGGGCCAGCGGGAAACATCCGTCCGCCGCGACGCACCGCCGCGCGGCGGCGGTTCGCCGAGCGCCTCGCCGCCTTCCTCGCCGAGCGGCGTTTCGTCGATCTCCCCGCCGACTGAAACGCCCGGCGCCTATTCCTGCGGCGTTTCACTTGACGGCAGGCGAAGATTCGGCTTCCCATCCGCGCCTCCGGACCTAAGAAACGTCGGCGCCCATGTTCGGCCAGCTTTTGCGTTCCCGGCGTTTCGCGCCGCTGTTCTGGTGCCAGTTCTTCTCGGCGCTCAACGACAACTTCGTTCGCCAGACGCTGGCGATGCTGATCCTGTTCCGCTTCGGCACCGAGGACGCGGGCGCGAAGCTGGCGTTCGCCGTCGCGATCTTCGTCCTTCCCTCGATCCTGCTGTCGCCGCTCGGCGGCGAGATCGCCGACGCCTACGACAAGGCCGCGGTCGCCCGGCGGCTCAAGCTCGCCGAGATCTTCGTGCAGCTCGTCGCCGCGGCGGGGTTCTACATGTCGTCGTTGGGGCTGCTCTACCTCGCGCTGTTCGCCCTCGGCTGCATCGCGGCGCTGTTCGGCCCGATCAAATACGGCATCCTGCCCGACCACCTGCGCGCCGAGGAGCTGGTGGCGGGCAACGCGCTGGTCGAGGGCGCGACCTTCCTGGCGATCCTCTGCGGCCTGGTGGTCGGCGGCTTCGCCGCCGCGGAGGGGCGCGCGGCGTGGAGCGTGATCGCGCAACTCGTCGTCTTCGCCGCCGCCTGCTACGCCGCCTCGCTCTATATCCCGCCGACCGGCGTCGGCGCGCCGGGCCTGAAGATCGACTTCAACTTGTGGACCGCGACGCGGTCGGTCCTCGCCGAGCTCAGGGCCAACGACCGCCAGTGGGTCTGCGCGCTGGCGGTGAGCTGGTTCTGGACCATCGGCGCGATCGCGCTGTCGCTCATCCCCGCGATCGTCAAGTCGCAAATCGGCGGCGGCGTCGAGGTCGAGACGGCGACCACGCTGTTCTTCGCCGTCGGCGTCGGCGCCGGATCGCTGCTCGCCGCGACGCTGTCGCGCGGCCGCATCCAGCTCGCGCCGGCGCCGTTCCTGCTCCTGATCGTCGGCGCGCTCAGCGTCCACCTCGGTTGGCGCGCTTCCGAACTGCCTACGGCGACCGCGACGGTCGGCCTCGTCCAGTTCTTCAGCGGCGCCGAAGGCCAGCGGGTCGCGGTCGAGGTGATCGCGCTCGCCTGCGCCGCCGGCCTGTTCGTGGTGCCGATCTTCGCCGCCGTCCAGATGGGAGCGAGCGAGGACCGCCGCGCGCGGGTCATCGGCGCGGTCAACCTCCTCAGCGCGATCGGCATGACGGGCGGCGCGCTCATCGTCGCGCTGCTGTTGAAGCTCACCGGCCTCGGCGAATCCGCGGCCCTCGTCCTGCTCGGCTTCGCCAACTTCGCTGCGGCGGTCTACCTGTTCCGCCGCCTGCCGGCCAATTTCGCCGCTTTCGCCTTGCAGGTCGTGTGGCGCGCGGCGTTCCGCCTCGAAGTGGTCGGCCTTGAGAACCTGCCGAAGCCGGGCAAGCGCAGCGTCCTGGCGGTCAACCATGTCTCGTATCTCGACGCGCCGATCGTGCTGTCGCTGCTCGAGGAGCCGCCGATCTTCGCCCTCGATCGCGACGTGGCGTCGCGCTGGTGGGCGTGGCCGCTGTTGATCCTCTGCGACGCGCGGCTGATCGACGCGACCAAGCCGCTGACGATGCGCGCGCTGATCAACGAAGTGCGCCGCGGCAAGCGGCTGGTCATCCTGCCGGAAGCGCGCAATGTCGTCACCGGGCCGCTGATCAAGATGTTCGACGCCGCGGCGATGATCGCCGAGCGCGGCGACGCGCTGGTGACGCCGGTGTGGCTCGACGGGCCCGATCGCACGCCGTTCTCGCGACTGCCGCGCAGCCAGTTCCGGCGCAGCCTGTTCCCCAAGTTCGTCGTCACCTTCGCGCCGCCGCGGCGGGTCGCGGTCGACCCCGAGCTGCGCGGCGGCGAGCGCCGGCGCGCCGCGGGCGCCGCGCTCTACGACGTCATGTCGGACCTCGCTTTCGCCACCGCCAACTATCGCCAGACGCTGTTCGAGGCCTTCGAGGCGGGGGCGAGGAACCGCGACGGCGGCCGGCTGATTCTTGACGACCCGGTCGCCGGACCGATGTCGCAGCTCAAGTTCCGCATCGCCGCGGCCCTGCTGGCGCGCAAGATCGCCGCTTGCGCGCAGCCCGGCGAGACGATCGGCCTGATGCTGCCCAACGCCAACGCCGCCGCGGCGACTTTCATGGCCGTGCAGCAGGCGGGGCGCGTCGCGGCGTTGCTGAACTTCACCGCCGGCGCCTTCAACATCGTCGCCGCCTGCCGCTCGGCGCGCATCCGCCTGGTGCTATCGTCGCGCGCCTTCGTCGAGAAGGCCAAGCTCGAGGACGTGGTCGAACAGATGAAAGCCGAGGTCGGCTTCGTCTGGCTCGAAGACTGGCGCGACGGCGCGACGCTCATCGACAAGGCGCGCGCGGTGCGCGATCTCGGCCGAGCGTTCGCGCCGCGCCGCCCCGACGACCCGGCGGTGGTGGTCTTCACCTCGGGCTCGGAAGGCATGCCGAAGGGCGTGGCGCTCACCCACGTCAACATTCTCGCCAACATCGCTCAGGTGCTCGCCCGCTACGACCTCACTCCCGACGACATTTTCTTCAACTCTTTGCCGATGTTCCACGCCTTCGGCCTAACCGCCGGGCTCTTGCTCAGCCTGATCTCGGGAACGAAGGTCTTCCTCTACCCAACGCCGCTCCACTATCGGCAGATTCCCGAGTCGATCTACCGCGTCGGGGCGACCGTGCTGGTCGGCACCGACACCTTCCTCGCCGGCTACGCCCGCAACGCCAACGCCTACGAATTTCGCTCGCTGCGCTACGTCGTCTGCGGCGCCGAGCCGGTGAAGGCGTCGACCCGCCGCGTCTACGCGGAGAAGTTCGGCCTGCGCGTCAACGAAGGCTACGGCGTCACCGAGACTGCGCCGGTGCTGGCGGTCAACACGTCGGTGTTCTCGCGCAACGGCTCGGTCGGGCGTCTGCTGCCCGAGATCGAATCGCGCCTCGAGCCGGTCCCCGGCGTCGACGCCGGCGGCCGGCTGTTCGTGCGCGGCCCTAACGTCATGGCCGGCTATTATCGCGCCGACAATCCCGGCGAGATCGAACCGCCGCCGCTCGGCTGGCACGACACCGGCGACATCGTCTCCATCGACCGCGATGGCTACGTGTGGATCAAGGGACGCGCCAAGCGCTTCGCCAACGTCGCCGGCGAGATGGTTTCGCTCGCCGCCGTCGAGGAGCTGGTCTACGACCTGTGGCCGGACAACCCTCCCGCGGTCGTCGAAGCGCCTGACGCGCGCAAGGGCGAGCGCATCGTGCTCGCGACGACCAAGGCCGGCGCCACCCGCGCCGAGCTGGTTTCGTGGATGAAGAGCAAGGGCGCCTCCGAGATCATGATCCCCTCGGTCGTCCTCGTCCTCGAGGCGATGCCGGCGCTCGGCTCGGGCAAGACCGACTACGTCGAACTGGTGAAGATCGTGCGCCAGAAGCTGTCGCTTCCGCGCAACTGAGGCGGCTTCAGGCGACGGCGGCGAGCGCGAGCTCCCGCGGCCCTCGCGCCGCCTTCGGCAGGCTGACCAGCACCACCGTCCCCTCGCCGGGCTTCGAGGTGATGCGCAGCGCGCCCCCGTGCAGCTCGATCAGCGAGTTGGCGATCGCCAGGCCGAGCCCCGAGCCCTTCATGCCATTGGCCATGATCGCGTCGGCCTGCTCGAAGGGGCGGCCGAGCCGCGCGATGTCCTCGCTGGCGATGCCCGGCCCGGCGTCCTCGACGTAGAAATAGACCTGGTCGGTGAAGCCCTGGGCGCCGATCGTCACCACGCCGCCCTCGGGGGAGAACTTCAGCGCGTTGCGCAACAGCGTCGCCAGGATGCGCTCGACCGCGGCGAGGTCGGCGTCGAGCGTCTCGCCGCCGTTCGCCTCGACGTCGATGCGCACCCGCTTCTCGCGCGCGGCCTGGGCGACGTCGAGCACCGCCTTGTTGATCGCCTTCTCCACCTTGAACGAGGTCGGCTTCAGCAGCACGCCGCCCGACTCCAGGCGCGACATGTCGAGCACGTCGGAGATGACGTTGAGCAGGTACTGCCCGCTAACGAGGATGTGCGAGCAGTAGTCGCGGTATTTCTCCGAGCCGAGCGGGCCGAAGGTCTCGCCCTCCATCAGCTGCGAGAAGCCGATGATGGCGTTGAGCGGCGTGCGCAGCTCGTGGCTCATGTTGGCGAGGAATTCGGCCTTGGCGCGATTGGCCGTCTCGGCCTGCGCCTTCTGCTCGTGGTAGCGCTCGGCGAGATCGGCGAGCTGCTGCGCCTGCGCCTCGAGCGAGCGGCGCGACTGGCGCAATTGCGCTACCGTGGCGAGCAACAATTGCTCGGACTTGACGAGCTGCTGCTCGTGCTCTTTCAGCGCGGTGATGTCGGTGCCGACCGAGACGTAGCCGCCGTCGCGGGTGCGTCGTTCGTTGACCTGCAGCCAGCGCCCGTCGGAAAGGCGCGCTTCGTAGGTCCTGGCGCTGCCGTCGCCGCCGCCCGCGTCGACCGCCGTCTCGCGGTCGACCAGCGGCGCGACGCCGAGCGCGGCGAGCTCCGCATAGGCCACCCCCGGGCGCGTCGCCTCCTCGGGCAGGTTGTGCAGCCGTTGGTATTTCGAGTTGCACAGCACCAGTCGGTTGCCAGAATCCCACAGCACGAAAGCTTCCGAGATCGCCTCGATCGCCTCGCGCAGGCGCTGGTCGGCGGTCGCCGAAGCCTCCGCCGCCCGCTTCTCGTCGGCGACGTCGAGGGCGACGCCGACCAGGCGACGCCTGCCTGTGGTCGAATCGTCGATGACTTCGGCGCGCATGCGCAGCCAGATCCATCCGCCGTCTTGGCGGCGCATGCGAAACTCAAAGTCGATCGAGGCGTCGCCGGCCGCCAGCGCGCGCTCGGCGACCGCCGTCAGCGGCCCGTCGTCGGGATGAACCATCGCCTGCAGCTCGGCGAGCGCGAGGCGTCGCGATTCCGGCGGCAAGCCGAGCAGCTCGAACATCGATTTCGACCAGATGACGCGTCCTTCCGCGAGGTCCCAGTTCCACAGGCCGCAGCGCCCGCGGCGGAGCGCGAGGTCCATGTGGGCGCGCTGGATCGCCGCGAGGCGCGCGCGCGCCTCGGCGCGCCGCCAGTGCAGGAGGTAGGCGCCGGTCGCGCCGATGACGAGCGCGGCGGTCAAGGCGAGCAGCAGCGCGGTGGTTAGCGCCGCGCGGCGCCAGGGCGCGAGCATCGCCTCGACCGGCTCGGCGAAGGCGACCTGGCCGGCGGTCGAGCGCAGGTTGCGCACGGCGGCGAATTCGTCGGCGCCCGAAGGCGACAGGACCCGCAACGCGCCGGCCTTCTCCGCCAGGATGGTCAAGGGCTCGCCGGCGCCGATCAGGCTCGACAGCCGCGCCGGCGCGGGCGGCGGCGACGGCGCGCCCGCGACCACCATCCCGTCGGCGTCGGCGACCAGCGTCTCGCTCGGACTTTCGTCGGCGTCGCCGGCGAGCGCCGCGCGCAACGCCTCGGCGGGCGCCGGCGACGGCGCGGCGGCGAACGCCTCATCGAGGCTACGGGCGAGCGCGCTAGCGCGCCAGTCGAGCTCGCGCGCGGCCTGCGCCAGCGCGCGCTGGCGCTCGTCCGCGAGATGCTGGACGGTGAGCGCGCACAAGAGAATGAGAAACAGCGCGGCGAGGAACGGCGGCGCGGCGGGCGGGCGCGTTCGCAGGGCGCCCGGGGACGAGCGTTCGCCGCCGCCACGCCGCGAGGCCGAAGCCTCGCCGAAGCTCGGCCATGGGCGCGAGTCCCCGTTTGCCGCGTTCGCGCGCGTCATCGCCAACCCCAGAGAGTCGTTGCCGTTTTACGACCGGGAAATGCGCCGCGCCCCCCGAATCACCGCCATGAGAATCTTTGTGAGAATCTTTGTCCAGACCTTAATGAATCGTTGACGGGAAATTTTTCGCCGTCGCTTGGCGGCGATTCGTCCGGCGCGCGCGGGCGCGGCGCGCGCCGGCGCGACGCTCGTGAGTCAAATCAAAGAGAAGCGCCGCTCAACCGAGCGCGCGCGTGGCGATGTCGCGCACGTCGGCGGACAAGTTCGGCTGGCCGACGATATGGCGCAGGACCGCTTCCGCCTTGGCCTGGCGACCCGGCTCCAACGACCGCCACGAGCGCAACGCGGTGAGCAGGCGGGCGGCGATCTGCGGGTTGGTCGGGTCGAGGGTCAGCACCACCTCGCAGAGCAGCTTGAACCCGGCGCCGTCGGCGCGGTTGAACTGCGTCGCGTTAGCGGCGAAGCCGCCGATCAGCGCGCGCACCCGGTTGGGGTTGGAAAGCGAGAAGGCGTGGTGGCCCATCAGGCCGCGCACGCGCTCAAGCGTTCCCGGCTCGGGGATCTGCGCCTGCAAGGCGAACCATTTGTCGAGGATGAGCGGCTCCGCGGCGAAACGGCGGGCGAAGGCGTCGAAGGCGCGCTCGCGCGCCGCCCCGGGGATGGCGGCGATCGCGGCGAGCGCCCCAAGCCGAGCGGTCATGTTGTCGGCCTCGGCGAACTGATGATGGGCGCGCGCGCCGCCCTCCACCGCGTTGCCGGCGACCAGCATCGCCAGCGCGCCGTTGCGCAATGCGCGCCGGCCGGCCGAAGCGGCGTCGGGCGCATAGGGCGCGGCGTCGGCCATCGCGTCGTACAGCGCCGCGAGCCCCGCCGCATGGGCGCGGCCGAGCGCGCCGCGCAGATCCTCGCGCGCGCGATAGATCGCCGCGGGGTCGACGTTGACCGCCATCTCGCGCGCGATGTCGGCTTCGCTGGGAACCAGAAGCGCCTGCGCGGCGAAAGCGGGGTCGATGCGTCCTGCGCGCGCGTCGGCGACCACCGAGCCGTAGGCTTCGACGAACGCCGCGTCGATAGCGGGCGCGCCGCCCGAGCGGATGGTCGCGACGCTGCGCAGCAGCAGCCGCGTCGCCAGCGTCTGCAGCGCCTGCCAGCGGTTGAAGCGGTCGCGATCGTGCTTGAGCAGCGTGACGAGGTCGCTTTCGTCGAGATCGTCGTCGACGCGCGCCGGCGCGGAGAAGCCGCGCAGGAACGACAACGCCGGCCGGCTTGGCGCGCCGGAAAACTCAAGCGTCCGGCGCGCGCCATCGAGCGCGAAGACGCCGGTCTTCAGTTCCTCCGGGCTCGCGTCGGCGGACTCCAGCGGGAGTTCGCCGCCTTCGGGGGCGACGAGGCCGAGCGCGATCGGCATGGTCATCGGCGACTTGACCGGCTGGCCCGGCGTCGGCGCGAGCGACTGGGCGATGTCGACGCGGAAGACGCCGCGCGCCGCGTCGTGGGCGGTGCGCACGGTCAGAAGCGGCGTGCCAGCCTGCTCGTACCAGCGCTTGAAGGCGGTAAGATCGCGGCCCGAGGTCTCGGCGAAACAGGCGAGGAAATCCTCGACCGTCGCCGCAGTCCCGTCGCAGCGCGTGAAATAGAGGTCCATGCCGGCGCGGAACGCCTCGGCGCCGATCATCAGCTTCAGCATGCGGATGAGCTCGGCCCCCTTCTGGTAGACCGTCGCCGTGTAGAAGTTGTTGATTTCATGATAGAGAGCGGGTCGCACGGGGTGCGCGAGCGGCCCGGCGTCCTCAGGGAACTGCGCCGTCTTGAGGTTGCGCACGTCGGCGATGCGCTTGACCGCCGCGGAGCGTTGGTCGGCGGAGAACTCCTGGTCGCGGAAGACGGTGAGGCCTTCCTTCAGACAGAGCTGGAACCAGTCGCGGCAGGTGATGCGGTCGCCTGTCCAATTGTGGAAATACTCATGGCCGATGACGCCCTCGATGCCGGCGAAGTCGTCGTCGGTGGCGGTGTCGGGCGACGCCAGCACGTATTTCTCATTGAAGACGTTGAGCCCCTTGTTCTCCATCGCTCCCATGTTGAAGTCGGACACGGCGACGATGTTGAAGCGGTCGAGGTCGTACTCGCGCCCGTAGGCGCGCTCGTCCCACGCCATCGCGCGCTTCAACGCGTCCATCGCGTAGGTCGCGCGCGCCTCGCGGCCGCGCTCGACGTAGACGCCGAGCTCGACCCGCCGCCCGGAGCGGGTGACGAAGGCGTCGCCGACCCGCGCGAGGTCGCCCGCCACCAGCGCGAACAAGTAGCAGGGCTTCGGGAAGGGATCGCGCCAAATCGCCCAATGGCGGCCGTTCTCGGCTTCGCCTTCCGCTTCGAGATTGCCGTTGGACAGCAGCGCCGGCGCTTCCGTCTTGTCCGCTTCGACGCGCACGCGGTAGGTCGCCAGCACGTCAGGCCGGTCGAGGAAATAGGTGATGCGGCGGAAGCCCTCCGCCTCGCACTGGGTGCAATAGGCGGCGCCGGAGCGATAGAGGCCCATCAGCTTGGTGTTGGCGGCGGGATCGAGCCGCGTCTCGAAGGTGAGGGTGAAAGGGCCGCGCGGCGGGTTGGGCAGCGTGAACCCGGACGGGCTCGCCTGGTAGGCCGACGCTTCCAGCGGCGCGCGGTCGAGCGCGACGGCGGCGAGCGTAAGCTCGTCGCCGTCGAGGACCAGCGCCGCTCCGGGGCGGCCCCGCGGATGGGGCCTCAGCGCCAGCGTGGCGACGACGCGCGTCGCCGCGCCCGCGAGAAGGAAATCAAGATCGACGGAGTCGATCAGATAGTCGGGGACCCGGTAGTCCGCGAGGCGCACCGGCTGCTTGTTCGAACCGCTCATTCCGGCCGCCTTTCGCTTTCTCGTCGCGCGCCGCGGCGAATTCACGGGGTCGGCGCGCGCTCCTCCGCCGAGGTAACTGCGAGGCCGCGGTCGCGCAAGGCCTTTCGCAAGGCGGGCGGCGGCGTCCTTCCGCTGGTGAAGACGGCGAGCGAAAGGCCACGCTCGCCCTGCGGCGCGGCCCGCCGGCCTATCAGCGCGTCGACCCGCCGGGCGATCGCCGGCGCGGGATCGACGAACGCCACCGGCCACGGCGCCAGCCGCCGCAGATGATCGGCGAGCAAAGGAAAATGGGTGCAGGCGAGCACGACGTGGTCGGTGCGCCGGCCGCCGCGCTCGACGAAGCACGGAGCGATCTCGCGCGCGATCTCGGCGTCGTCGACCGCCTCGCCGCGCAGGTGACGCTCGGCGAAGCCGGCGAGACGCGGCGCGCCGACCAGGGCGACCTTGCAGTCGCCGGCGAAATCGCGCACCAGCGCGCGGGTGTAGTCGCGCGCCACCGTCCCCGGCGTCGCCAGGACGCTGATCAGCCGCGTCTTCGACGCCAGCGCCGCCGGCTTGATCGCCGGCACCGTGCCGACGAACGGCAGGCGCGGGTAGGCGGCGCGCAGCGGCGGCAGGACGAGGGTCGAAGCGGTGTTGCAGGCGATCACCACCAGGTCGGGCGCGTGGCGGGCGATCAGCGCGGCCATCGCCTCCTCGACCCGCGCCACCAGCGCCGCCTCGTCGAGCGCGCCGTAGGGAAAGAACGCGTCGTCGGCCGCGTAGACGAGCTCGAGGTCGGGCCGCGCCTCGGCGATGCGGGCGAAAACCGTCAGGCCGCCGAGGCCGGAATCGAACACCAGCGCACGCGGGCGGCGCGCGGGAGAGAGCGCGTTCATGGGCGGCAGACGACCCTCGCCACCGCGCCGCGCGCCGCCGCGGCGACCTCGCCGACGTCGAGCGCGACCTTCTGGACGGGCGGCGGCGCGGCGGCGAGGTTGAGGAAGCGCGCGATCGTCTCGACCGCGATCGTCGCATGCGGCTCGGCGAGAACGACGGCGCCGACCCGGCGCGGCGCGCCCTTGAGCGGAGCGACGAGTCCGGCGAGCGCGCCCTGGCGGTCGAACAGCGGCGCGCCGCCGGCGCCGGAATCGAGCGCCGCGATCACCGCCGGCGCCCCCTCGCCCGCCGGCGCCGGCGTCGCCGGGCTCGCTTGAAGCGTGAACTTGCCCGCCGCCGCGGGCGCGACGCTCAGGGCGATCAGATCGTCCGATCCGACGCCGAGGCCCGGCGCCTGGGCGCCGGCGCCGAAATCGCCGCCGATCAGCGCCAGCCCGCTCGCCGCGTCGTAGCGCAGGAGCTTGGCGGGCTTGCCGTCGAGCGAAAGCTCGGCGCAGGCGCCGCTCGGCAACGCGGTCAGCGCCTGGCCGGGCGCGACGATCAGCGCGGTCGCCGCCAGCTCGGCCGCCGCGGCGCTCGGGCTTGCGCTCGGCGCCGGCGACGGGCGCGCCCCAGCGGGCGTCGGCGCCGCCGCAATCACTGGCGTCTTCGGCTGAGCGACGCGCACGAGGTCGTCCGGCGCGCGCCGCGAGGTCGCCTGCGCCTTCCCGGCGCCGCGGCTCGCCGGGGTGTCGGGGAACGGCTCGAACGCGTTGGCGATCGCCAACGTCACGCGGTCGAGGTCGTCCGCGCGCGCGCTGGGGTAGGAGAAGGCGAAGCCGCGCAGCGACGGGTCGTCGGGGGCGTTGGCCGGCGACTGGTCGTAGCGCAGATAGAATTTCTGCCCCTTCTCCTCGCCGGCGACGACGAAATACTCGCCCGCCTTGATCGTCTTGTAGGAGATCTTGCGGCCCGCCGCCTCGGCGGTGAGGCGCGCGTAGAGCGCCGCCAGGCCGAGGTCCGGGACGGCGTCCGGCTTGCCCGGCGCCGTCGGCTTGGCCGGCGTCGAAGCCGGCGCCGGCATGCGGTAGCGCAGCGCCAGCGAGATGGCGCCGTCGTCGCTCTCGAGCGTCGAATCGCCGCTCGACGGCTTGAACTTGGTCAGCAATTTCAACGGCGCGCCGATTCGCACGCCGGAGACGCGGTCGTCGATCAGCTCGAAGCCGACCGCCTCGCGGGCCTGCCGCGTCGCCGCCTTCAGCGCCGCGAGCTCGGCGGCCGAGACGACGCCGTCCGGCGCCGCGCCGACGTTCTGCTGGTAGGCGACGATGGAATCGCGCGTGCGCTTGCCGAAGGCGCCGTCGATCGCGCCGTTGTAGAGGCCGAGCCAGCCGAGCGCCTCCTGCGTCGCCTTGCGGTCGGCTTCCGGCAAGGCGAGAAAGGCGGCGCGCTCAGCCTCCAGCTTCGGGTCCGCGCTCGCGGCCGGCGGCGGCGAAGCGCTCTCGGCGCCCCCCGGTCCGACGACGACGACGACCGCCAGCAGGCCAAGGACGGCGCCGGCGCAAAAGCGACATTTCGTCATTCCCCGCTCCCCGGTTGGCTACGCTCCATGCTAGCATCTGCGCCGCCGCTGGGACACCGCGTCGGACGCCCCGTCCGACGCGATCGAGACGGCCGTGGGCGGATCGCCGGCGTCCGCCTTCCTCAACCGGGATCGCCCCATGCTCAACGCTGTCCGCACTCTCCTCGCTCTCGCCTTCCTCGCCTTCGCGCCGCTGATCGGCGCGGCGGGGGCGCTTGCCGACGAGCCCAAGCCCTATGCGAACGACGACCTCGCCAGCGACGTGGTAAGGCTCGCCGAGACCCTGCGCAAGGAGACGGCGCAGATCGGCGCGAAGATCAAGGGCGAGAGCGTCGAGCAATTGCGCAAGGACGCCGCCAACGCCATCGCCGCCAGCAACTACAAGCAGGCGAGCGCGCTCATCGGCGCGGCGATCGCCGCCCAGCCGAAGGACCCCGCCTCGTGGCTGGCGCTGGCCAAGCTCGGCGCCGCCGCCGACGACGCGAAGGCCAACGACCGCTACGATTTCGTCCATCGCGGCCAGACCGCCGCCTACGCGGCCTACCAGCGCTCGACCGGCGCCGCCGAGCAGGCCGAGGCGCTGGCGACGCTCGGCGATCTGTTCGCCCGCGACGAGAGCTGGCGGCCCGCGCTCGACGCCTACCGCGCCAGCCTCGACCGGCGCGACGAGGAGGACGTCCGCAAGACTTACGAGGACCTCAGAGAGAAGCACGGCTTCCGCGTGCTGGACTACAAGGTCGACAACGAATCCGCGTCGCCGCGCGTGTGCTTTAATTTCTCCGACCCGCTGGCGCGCAAGACCGACTTCGCGCCCTACGTCGCGGTGGCCGGCGCGACCAACCCGGCGATTTCCAGCGAGGATCAACAGATCTGCGTCGAGGGCCTCAAGCACGGCGAGCGCTACGCCATCGTGCTGCGCGCCGGCCTGCCCTCCGCGGTGGGGGAATCGCTGTTGAAGTCGGCCGATTACGAAATTTACGTGCGCGACCGCTCGCCGCAGGCGCATTTCGCCGGCCGCGCCTACGTGCTGCCGCGCTCAGGCCAGCTCGGCGCGCCGCTGACCACCGTGAACACCTCGAAGGTTGCGATCGACGTCTACCGCATCGGCGACCGCAACCTCTTGGCGCAGACCGTGCGCGACGATTTCCTCAAGCCGATCGCCGCCTCGCGCGCCGAGGAGATCGCCTCGCAGGACGGCGTCAAGGTGTGGAGCGGCGCGATGGACGTCGCGAGCGAGCTCAACCAGGAGGTCGTCACCGACTTCCCGCTCCAGCAGACCGTCGGCAAGCTGCAGCCCGGCGTCTATCTGGTGACGGCGAAGCCGTGGCGCGGCGCGAAGCCGGCGAGCGGCGACAATGGCGACGATGACGACTTCACGGTGGCGACGCAATGGATGGTCGTCTCCGACCTCGGCCTGTCGGCGTTCTCCGGCGCCGACGGCGTCCACGCCGCGGTTCGTTCGCTCGCCGCCGCGACGCCGCTCGCCGGCGTCGCGGTCAGCCTGTTGGCGCGCGACAACGAGGTGCTGGCGACCAAGACGACCGGCCCCGACGGCCGGGTCGATTTCGATCCCGGCCTGTCGCGCGGCGAAGGCGGCGCGGCGCCCGGCCTCCTGGTCGCCACGCTCGCCGACGATTACGGCTTCCTCAATCTCGGCCAGAGCCCGTTCGACCTCACCGACCGCGGCGTCGGCGGCCGCGAGCCGCCCGCCGCGCTCGACGCCTTCGTCTACACCGAGCGCGGCGTCTATCGCTCCGGCGAAACCGTGTTCATCGCCGCGCTGCTGCGCGACGCCGAAGGGGCGGCGAAGATCGGCCTGCCGCTGACGCTGGTGGTCAAGCGTCCCGACGGCGTCGAGTTCAAGCGCGTCTCGGTCGAAGACCAAGGGCTCGGCGGCCGCGTCCTCGCCACGCCCCTGCCGGCCGGCGCGATGGCCGGCAAATGGGAGATCGACGCCTACGCCGATCCCAAGGGGCCGGCGATCGGCCACGCGGAGTTCCTGCTCGAGGACTACCTGCCGGAGCGCCTCGATTTCACGCTGAAGACCGCCAAGCCGATCGCGACGCCCGGCGAGCCGATCGAGCTCGCGCTCGACGCGCGCTTCCTCTACGGCGCGCCGGCGGCCGGCCTCGACGTCACCGGGGCGATCCGGCTAGAAGCGATCGACGGTTCTCAGATCGCCGGCTATCCCGGCTATGTCGGCGGCCTCGCCGACGACGAGTTCACCACCGTCGAAGACCAGTTCACCGACAAAGCGCAGACCGACGCCAAGGGCCACGCCGATCTCTCGGTCGACCTGCCCGACGCGACGGCCGCCAAGCCGCTCGAAGCCAAGCTGATCGTCGACGTCGCCGAGGCGGGCGGCCGCACGGTCGAGCGCGTCGTCACCGTGCCGGTGCGCGCCAAAGGCGTCATGCTCGGCGTCAAGAAGGACTTCAGCGACATCGGCGAAGGCGACTCCGCCTCCTTCGAGACGATCGCCGTCGCCCCTGACGGGACGCGCGTTTCGCGCAAGGGAGTCGCGTGGTCGCTCTATAAGGTGACGAACGACTACCAGTGGTTCAATTCCGACGGGCGCTGGAGCTTCGAGCCGGTCAAGTCGTCGCGGCGCGTCGCCTCGGGGACGATCGACATCGACGCCGACGCGCCGGCCAAGATCGTCGCCCAGGTTGGCTGGGGCAGCCATCGGCTCGACCTCAAGTCCGCCGACGGCGAACAGACCAGCGTCTCCTTCGACGTCGGCTGGTCGGGCGCGGCCAACGCCGACGCGCCCGACAACGTCGCCGTGACGCTCGACAAGGCGAGCTACGCTCCCGGCGAGCAGGCGAAGCTCCGCGTCGCTTCGCGCTTCGCGGGCAAGGCGACGGTGGCGCTGGTCGGCGCGAAGCTCGAGCGCTTCATCGACGTCGACCTCGTCGAGGGCGACAACGTCATCGCCTTCCCGGTCGGCGGCGACTGGGGCCCCGGCGCCTATGCGGTGGCGCTGACCTATCGTCCACTCGACGTCGCCGCCAAGCGCATGCCGAGCCGCGCGCTCGGCCTCGCCTGGTTCTCGATCGACGAGGCGGCGCGCAAGCTCGACGTCGCCATCGCGGCGCCCGACAAGACGCGGCCGCGCCAGGCGCTCGCCGTCCCGATCAAGGTCGGCGGCCTCACCCCCGGCGAGGAGGCGGAGGTGACGGTCGCCGCCGTCGACGTCGGCATCCTCAACCTGACGAGCTTCAAGACGCCCGACCCGCGCGGCTATTTCTTCGGCCAGCGCAAGCTCGCCATCGAGGTGCGCGATCTTTACGGCGACTTGATCAACGGCATGCTCGGCGTCGCCGGCGCGCCGCAGAGCGGCGGCGACCAGACCGGCAATTTCGAGGGCAACCTGCCGACCCAGCCGCCGCTGGCGCTGTTCTCCGGCGTGGTCAAGGTCGGCGCCGACGGGACAGCGCAGGTCTCCTTCGACCTGCCCGCCTTCAACGGCTCGGTCAAGCTGATGGCGGTCGCCTGGTCGAAGGGCAAGGTCGGCTCGGCCGAGGCGACGGTCGTGGCGCGCGACCCCGTCGTCGTCACGGCGACGCTGCCGCGCTTCCTCAATCTCGGCGACCGCTCGCAGATCCACGTCGACCTCGACAACGTCGAGGGGCAGGCCGGCGACTATCGGCTCGACCTCGACTTGCACGGGCCGCTGACGGCGGAGGCGAGCGAGCTCAGCCGGACGGTGAAGCTCGGCGTCGGCCAGCGCGCCGAGCTGGCGATGCCCCTATCCGCCGCTGGCGTGGGGACCGCGACCCTCGATCTCAAGATCGCCGGTCCGGGATTCGCCGCTGCCCAGCGCTTCGCGCTCGGCGTCGAGACCGGCGCGCCCGACGTCTACCGCCGCGTGATCCGGCCGCTGCCGCCCGGCGGCGAGGAGACCATCTCCGACGATCTCATCGCCGACTTCACGCCCGGCACCGGCTCGGTGTCGGTTTCGGCCTCGCCGTTCGGCGCGATCGACGCGCCGGCGCTGCTGCAGGCGCTCTATCGCTATCCTTACGGCTGCTCGGAGCAGACGGTGAGCGCGGCGATGCCGCTGATCTACGTCAACCAGCTCGCCTCGATCGAGCGCCTGGCGCTCGATCCCGATCTCGACGGACGGATCAAGGGCGCGATCGAGCGGGAGATGACGCGCGAGAATTCGAGCGGCGCCTTCGGTCTGTGGACCGCCGACAACGACAACGACGACCTATGGCTCGACGCCTTCGTCGCCGACTTCCTAACTCGCGCGCGCGAACGCGGCTTCGCCGTGCCGCAGCTCGGCTTCGAAAACGCGCTCGACCACCTGCGCAACGAGGTGGTCAACGCCGCCGATCCGAGCGAAGGAGCGGGCGAGCCGCTCGCCTACGCGCTCTACGTGCTGGCGCGCAACGGGCGGCCGGTGATCGGCGATCTGCGCTACCTCGCCGACGCCAAGCTGGCGGCGTTCAAGACGCCGATGGCGGAGGCGCAAGTCGCCGCCGCGCTCGCCATGCTCGGCGACCGCGCGCGCGCCGGCAAGGTTTTCGCCGCAGCGCTCGACGCGCTCGAAGCCGAGCGCGACAATGGACTGTCGCGGCCCGACTACGGCTCGACGCTGCGCGACGCCGCGGCCGTGCTCGCTCTGGTCGCCGAAGCGAACCTGACCAACGGCGAGATCGCCGGCGATCCGATCGCGCGCGCCGGCCAGGCGGTCGAGCGCGCCCGCGCGGCGCGCAAATGGACCAGCACCCAGGAGAACGACTGGCTCGTCCTCGCCGCAGAGGCGCTCGCCGAGCATCAGGCGCTCGGCCAGTTCAGCGTCGACGGCCAGGCGACGCAAGGCGCGCTCTATCGCCGCTGGAGCGGCTACGCCTTGGGCCACAAGCTGTTCACCGTCGCCAACGGCGGCAAGACCGCAGCCGAGCTGGTCGTCACCGCCTCGGGCGCGCCGATCGGCCCCCAGCCGGCGGCGTCCGAGGGCTACGCGGTCGAGCGCGCGTTCTACAAGCTCGACGGGACGAAGATCGACCTCGGCGCGCTGGCGCAGAACGAGCGCGTCGTCGTCGTGCTGAAGATCACCGAGAGCGAGGCGCGCTACGCCAAGCTCCTGGTGGTCGACCGCCTGCCGGCCGGCCTCGAGATCGACAACCCGACGCTGTTCGACAGCGGCTCGATCGACGCCTTCTCCTGGCTGAAGAAGGACCTCGACCCCGCGCACGCCGAATATCGCGACGATCGCTTCGTCGCCCAGATGGACCGCGAGGCCGGCCAGTCCGCCTTCTTCAACCTCGCCTATGTCGTGCGGGCGGTCTCGCCGGGCCGCTACGTCTATCCGCCGGCGACGGCGGAAGACATGTACAGCCCCGACCGCTTCGGCCGCACCGCCTTCGGTTCGGTCGAGGTGACGGGGAAGTGAGGCGCTGGCGGGCCCTCATCCGGCGCTTCACGCCCCCCTCTCCCGCGAGCGGGAGAAGGGAGTCCGCAGCGCCTCAGCCCCCTTCTCCCGCGAGCGGAAGAGGGGTCGCGGGTGAGGGCGAGGCGCGCGCGCGCGAGCGTCGCTTCTTCGCCATTGTCGGCGTTTCCGTGATGGTCGTCGGCCTCGCGCTGCCGACCGCCTGGAGCGCCTATCTCGACCGCCTCGGCCTGCTCGATCTCGCCTCCGCCCGCCTGGGCTCGACGATCGTCGTCGACCGCGATGGGCGGTTACTGCGCGCCTTCACCCTGCCCGACGGACGCTGGCGGCTACCGGTCGCCAGCGGCGAGGTCGACCCGCGCTACCTGGCGATGCTGCTCGCCTACGAGGACGCGCGCTTCTACGCGCATGACGGCGTCGACTGGCGGGCGATGGCGCGCGCCGCCGGCCAGCTCGCGACGCGCGGCCGCGTCGTCTCCGGCGGCTCGACGCTGACCATGCAGGTGGCGCGGCTGATGGAGCCGCGCGAGGAGCGCACGCTCTCCGCCAAGCTGAGGCAGATGGCGCGCGCCTGGCAGATCGAGCGGCGGGTGGGCAAGAGCGGCGCGCTCGACCGCTATCTGACGCTGGCGCCGTTCGGCGGCAATCTCGAAGGGATGCGCGCCGCCTCGCTCGCCTACTTCGGCAAGGAGCCGCGTAAGCTCTCCGTCGGCGAGGCGGCGCTGCTGGTGGCGCTGCCGCAATCGCCGGAGACGCGTCGCCCCGAGCGCTTCCCCGAGGCGGCGCGCGTCGCCCGCGCGCGCGTGCTCGACCGCGTCGTCCTGCGCGGCGTCATCTCGCGCGAGGAGGCGGAGGCGGCGAAACGCGAGCCGATCCCCGACGCGCGCCGGCCCTTGCCGATGCTCGCCGCGCACGCGGCCGCAGAGGCGGTCGCCGCCGACCCCAACGCGCATATCCTGAAACTGTCGATCGACGCGCGGCTGCAGACCAAGCTCGAGGCGCTGGCGCGCGAGAGCGTGGCGCGGATCGGCCCCAAGCTCTCCGCCGCGATGGTCGTGATCGACAACGCGAGCGGCGAAGTGCGGGCGCGCGTCGGCGCGGCCGACTATCTCGACGCGTCGCGCGACGGCGCGCTCGACATGTCGCGCGCGCCGCGCTCGCCCGGCTCGGCCCTCAAGCCGTTCATCTACGCCCTCGCCTTCGAAGACGGCCTCGCCCATCCCGACACCGTGCTGTTCGACGAGCCGGCGCGCTACGGCGCCTATGCGCCGCAGAACTTCGATCTCGGCTATCAGGGGACGGTGACGGCGCGCAAGGCGCTGCAGATGTCGCTCAACCTGCCGGCGATCGCGCTGCTCGCCGACCTCGGCCCGACGAACTTCCTCGCCCGCTTGCACGGCGCCGGCGCCGAGGCGACGCTGCCCAAGGATTCGCCAATCGGCCTGGCGATCGGCCTCGGCGGATTGGGAATCTCGCTCACCGACCTCGCGCGGCTCTACGCCGGCCTGGCGCGCGGCGGCGAAGCGCCGGCGCTGATCGAGCGGCTCGACGGCGCGCCGCCGATCATCGGCGCCAAACGCGTCACCGACCCCGTCTCCGCCTATTATGTCGAGGAGATCCTGCGCGGCGCGCCGCCGCCGTCGAGCGCGCTTTCCGGCCGCATCGCCTTCAAGACCGGCACCTCCTACGGCTTTCGCGACGCGCTGGCGATCGGCTTCGACAAGGGAACGACCATCGCGGTGTGGGTCGGCCGGCCCGACGACGCGCCGACGCCCGGCCTGATCGGCCGCCAGGCCGCCGCGCCGATCCTGTTCGACGCCTTCGCCCGGCTCGGCCGCGAGATCGAGCCGATCCGCCCGCCCAAAGGCGTGCTGCGCGTCGCCTCAAGCGCCGAGCTGCCGCCGCCCTTGCGCCACTTGCGCCACGACGCGCCGAAGACCATCGCCGGCGCCGCCGGGCCGGCGCTGAAGATCGCCTTTCCGCCCGACGGCGCGCGCATCGATCTGGGGCTGAGAGACGGGGCGCGGACGGAGGCGCTGGCGCTGAAAGCGCTCGGCGGCGCGCCGCCGCTCACCTGGTTCGTCAACGGCGCGCCGATCGGCGAACCCGACCTGCGCCGGCAGTCGCGCTGGCGGCCCGACGGCGCCGGCTTCGCCCGCGTCTCGGTGATCGACGCCAAGGGCGCTTCGGATTCGATCGTGATCCGTCTCGAATGAGGCCGGGCGTCGACGCTGGCGAAGTTCGCTTGAGAGCGCTCCGCGCCCGCGCGCGCCTGAGCGCCGTCGGTATCCAGAATTAGCAAGTCCTTTAGATCGTTCGCCCATTCTTTGCGAGGATTCTGTAACGTGGGGAAGAGGCGAAATGGGTCAGCGACGGCGGCGTCGCGACGAAAGGCGACCGAAAGCGTCCGCGGCGTCGAGCGTGCGACTCGCGCCGGAGCCTCAGGCGCTCGCGCCGCCCGGAATCGCCCGCCGGCGCGGCGCTTCGCCTCACAGAGGATTGATAGCATTCATGTCATTGTAATTGCCATTTCCCCTCGGTTTGTGCCAAACCGGCGCGGCGTTCGCGAAGAGCGGGTTGTCGCGGCGGCGCGGTGATGCGTCGTTCGCGGGGCTCCCCGGCGGCGCAGGCAAGGTGAATCGCGCAATGCGGCTTCGAGGAATCGCCGGGGTGGTCGCGCTCGTTGTCGCGGCTGCGGTCGGCGTTGGCGCGTATGCGCCCGATGCAGTCGAGAAATGGATTCCGGCGGCGGGCGGCTACGCGCGCGTCACCCACGCGTTGCTGTTCGGGCGCGACAAGGCGCCGCCGGCGCCGACGCAAGCCGCGGCCAACGCCCCCGCCCCGCCGCGCAGACCGCTCGTCACCGTCGCCGCCGCGCGACGCGCCGACTACCCCGTTTACGTCGACGGCCTCGGGCAAGCGCAGGCTTATAACACCGTGACCGTGCGCACGCGGGTCGACGGCGAGGTGACGAAGATCGCCTTCGACGAAGGCCAGCTGCTGAAGCAGGGCGATCTCGTGGCCCAGATCGATCCTCGGCCCTACCAGGCGGCGCTCGACCAGGCGGTCGCCAAGCAGGCGCAGGACCAAGCCAATCTCGCCAACGCCAAGCTCGATTTGCAGCGCTACGCGACGCTGGCCAAGCAGAACTTCGCCACCCAGCAGCAGCTCGACACTCAGAACGCGTTGGTCAACCAGTTGATCGCCTCAATCGCCGCCGACGCGGCGGCGATCGACGCGGCGCGGGTGCAGCTCGACTACGCCACGATCACGGCGCCGCTCTCCGGCCGCGCCGGCTTTCGTCTCGTCGATCAAGGCAACATGGTCAACGCGGCGCAGCAGACGAGCATCGTCGCCATTGCGCAACTGCAGCCGATCGCGGTCGTCTTCACGGCGCCGCAGGACGATCTTCCCCGCATCCAGGACGCCATGGCGGCCGGCGCGCCGCAAGTGCTGGTCAGCACTTCCGACGGCGCGCGGCTGCTCGCGACCGGCAAGCTCACCGTGATCGACAACCAGGTCGACCCGACCACCGGCACCATTCGCCTCAAGGCCGAATTCGCCAACCAGGACCAAGCGCTGTGGCCGGGCCTGGCGGTATCGACGCGGCTGATGGTCAGCCTGGAGAAGAACGTCCTGGTCGTTCCGATCGAGGCGATCCAGCACGGACCCGACGGCCTCTACGCCTATGTCGTCGACGCTGGCGACCGCGTCGCGACGCGCCCGCTGACAGTCTCGCATCAGGACGAAGCGCTCGCCGTCGTCGCCAAAGGACTGAATGACGGCGATCGCGTCGTCACCTTCGGCCAATACGGCCTGCAGCCGGGATCGGCGGTCAGCATCGACGCGACCGCCAAAGCGGGGAGCTGACGGCATGGCCGACGGCGTCAAAGAAGGCGTATCCGGCCCCTTCATTCGCCACCCCGTCGCCACGACGCTGCTGATGGTGGCGATCCTGCTGGTGGGCGTCGTCGCCTATCCGCTGCTGCCGGTCGCGCCGCTGCCGCAGATCGACTTCCCGACCATCGTCGTCACCGCCTCCCTGCCCGGCGCCGCGCCCGACACCATGGCCTCCTCGGTGGCGCAGCCGCTCGAACGCCAGATCGCCCAGATCCCCGGCGTCACCCAGATGACCTCGACCAGCGGCCTCGGAGTCACCGCGATCGCCGTGCAGTTCGACCTCGACCGCAACATCGATGCGGCGGCCAATGATATCCAAGGCGCGATCAACGCCGCCTCCGGCCAGTTGCCGAAAATCCTGCCCAGCCCGCCGACCTATCGCAAGGTCAACCCTTCCGACGCGCCGATCCTCATTCTCTCGCTGACCTCGGACGTGGCGCCGATCACCGAGGTCGACGACGTCGCCGAGAATATCCTCGCCCAACAGATCAGCCAGATATCGGGCGTGTCGCTGGTGCGCATCGGCGGCCAGCAGCAGCCGGCGATCCGCGTCCAGATCGACCCAGCCAAGCTGGTGGCGATGAATCTGCAGCTCGAGGACGTGCGCGCCCAAATCGGCGTCGCCACCGTCAACAGCCCGAAAGGCGCGATCGACGGCGCGCGGCAGGCGTTCACCATCTTCGACAACGACCAGATCACCGAGCCGGCGCCATGGAATAACGTCATCATCGCCTACCGCAACGGCGCGCCGGTGCGCGTGCGCGACGTCGGCCAGGCGGTGCGCGGCCCCGCCGACGTCGATCAAGCGGCATGGGGCAACGGCAAGCGCGACGTGTTCCTGGTCGTCTTCAAGACGCCGGGCGTCAACGTCATCAAGACGGTGGAGAAGATCAAGGCGACGATGACGCGCCTGCAGGCGGCGATCCCCGCCTCGATGCACGTCTCCGTGCTAACCGACCGCACCACCACGATTCGCGCCTCCGTGCAGGACGTGCAGTTCACCCTGATGCTGACCATCGCCCTGGTGGTCATGGTGATCTTCGTCTTCCTGAGGAACCTGTGGGCGACGGTGATCCCCAGCTTCACCGTGCCGCTCGCCTTGCTCGGCGCCTGCGCTTTGATGTGGGCGGCCAATTACAGCCTCGACAATTTGTCGCTGATGGCGCTCACCATCGCCGTCGGCTTCGTCGTCGACGACGCGATCGTCGTGCTCGAAAACATCACCCGCCACGTCGAGAGCGGCATGAAGCCGATGCAGGCGGCGCTGCAGGGCGCCGGCGAGATCGGCTTCACCGTGGTGTCGATCTCGCTTTCGCTGGTGGCGGTGTTGATCCCGCTGCTGTTGATGGGCGGGATCATCGGCCGGCTGTTTCGCGAGTTCTCGGTGACGTTGGCGATGACCATCGTGGTCTCTGCGACGGTGTCGCTGACCTTGACGCCGATGCTCGCCTCGCGCTTTCTGCGCGACCACACGCACGACCGCCACAGCAAGATCTACATTGTGTTCGAGCGCGGCTTCGCCGCGCTGGCCAAGGGCTACGAGCGCGGCCTCGACGCGGTGCTGCGTCATCGCTTCATCACCTTGATGGTCTTTCTCGTCACCGTTGCCGCGACGGTGCAGCTTTTCATCGTCATCCCCAAGGGCTTTTTCCCGCAGCAGGACACCGGGGTGATCGTCGGCGTCGCCGAGGCCTCGCAGGACACCTCGTTCGCCGAGATGGCGAAACTGCAGACGCAGATCGGCGCGATCGTGCAAGCCGACCCGGACGTCGAGAACGTCGCGATGGGCGTCGGCGCCGGCGTCGGCAACTATGCGGAGAACAGTGGCCGCATGTTTATCTCGCTGAAGCCGCGCGATGAGCGCAAGGCCGACGCGTTCCAGATCATCGCCCGGCTGCGGCCCGAGGTCGCCCAAGTAAAGGGGGCGAAGCTGTTTCTGCAGGTGGCGCAGGACGTCACCGTCGGCGCGCGCAGCGCCCGCACCCAGTTCCAGTACACGGTGCAGGACGTCAACCTCAACGAACTGAACCTCTGGGCGCCCAAGATTCTCGCCAAGCTCAGCTCGCTGCCGGAGCTGCGCGACGTCGCCACCGACCAACAGATCGCCGGCACGACGCTCAGCATCTCGATCGATCGCGACATGGCGGCGCGCTTCGGCATCCAGCCGCAGCTGATCGACGATACGCTCTACGACGCCTTCGGGCAGCGGCAAGTCGCCCAGTACTTCACCCAGGTCAACACCTACAACGTCATCGAGGAAGTGTTGCCTTCGCTGCGGGGCGACCCGCGAAGCCTTGAGAAGCTCTACATCCGCTCGCCGACCACCGGCCAAATGGTGCCGATGAGCGCATTCGCCAAATGGACGACCAATCCGATCGCGCCGCTGTCGATCAGCCACCAGGGACAGTTTCCCGCGATCACCATCAGCTTCAACCTGGCGCAAGGCGTGGCGCTGGGCCCGGCGACCGCGGCGATCCAAGCGGCGGAGCGTGAGCTGCGCTTGCCTCCCGCGCTGAACACCACCTTCCAGGGCAACGCCCAGGCGTTTCAGGATTCGCTGACCACCGTGCCGCTGTTGATCCTGGCGGCGTTGGTGGTGGTCTACATCATCCTCGGCGTGCTCTACGAGAGCTTCATCCACCCGCTGACGATTCTGTCGACGCTGCCGTCGGCCGGCTTCGGCGCGCTGGCGACGCTGATGCTCGCTGGCTACGAGTTCAGCCTGATCGCCCTGATCGGGCTGATCCTGCTGATCGGCATCGTCAAGAAGAACGGCATCATGATGGTCGACTTCGCCGTCGTCGCCGAACGCGACGAGGGCCTCGACCCCGAGCAGTCGATCCGCAAGGCGGCGCTGTTGCGCTTCCGTCCGATCATGATGACGACCATGGCGGCGATGCTCGGCGGCGTGCCGCTGATGCTCGGACACGGCACCGGCGCGGAGTTGCGCCAGCCGCTCGGCTACGCGATGGTCGGCGGGCTGATCGTCAGCCAGGCGCTGACGCTGTTCACCACCCCGGTCGTCTATCTCTATCTCGATCGGCTGTCGCGCTGGCTCTCCGGCGCCGGCGCGCGGCCGAAGGCGAGCGCGCTCCAAGAGGAGCGCGAGCCTCGTCGCCTCGAAGCGCGCCGGCCGCAGGCGGCCGAATAAGTAGCTGGTCGGCCCTCTCCGCCCCTGCCGACGGCTCGTTTCCCCAAGCGTCAGCCGCGCCGCCGTCGGCGCGCGCCGCGGCGCTTGATCGGCCTCAACGACTGCGCCGCAGAAACGCGCGACAATAGAATCGGGAGACGGGAGGAGGAGGAAATCGATGAAGTTCGAGCAGGCGATTTATGGCCGTCGGTCGGTGCGCGCCTACGCCGACAAGGCGCTCGACCAGGCCGCGATCCGCCGCTTGATCGACGCCGCGGTGCATGCGCCGAACGCCGTCAACGAACAACCCTGGACCTTCACCGTCGTGCGCGAGCGCGAGCGGATGTCGCGCATCTCGCGCCTGGCGAAGGCGCACATGCTGGCGAGCCTGCCGCCCGGGCCCCATGCCGAGCGCTTCCGCGCGCGGCTTAGCGACCCGAACTCCGACATCTTCTACGGCGCGCCGGCGCTGGTGGTCATCTCCGCGCTCGCCGAGGGGCCGTGGGTCGTCGAGGACTGCGCGATGGCGGCGCAGACTCTGATGCTCGCCGCCTTCGCCGAGGGCCTCGGCAGCTGCTGGATCGGCTTGGCCCAGAGCTTCCTCAACACGCCGGAGGGCAAGGCCGAAATCGACGCGCCGCCGGCTTGGGTTCAGGTCGCGCCGATCATCGTCGGCTGGCCGAAGAGCTTCCCCGAGCCGACGCCGCGCAAGGCGCCCGAGATTCATTGGCTCGAGTGACGGCCGCCGCGGCGACGCCGGCGCAAACGGAGGGACGATGAAAGAATATCCGTTGGCCGACGTCTACAAGCTGCTCGAACCCGGTCCGGTCGTGCTGGTGACGACCTCCCGTGACGGCTGCGACAACGTCATGGCGATGTCCTGGCACATGATGGTCGAGTTCGCGCCGCCGCTCATCGCCTGTGTGGTCAGCGACGCCAACTACAGTTTCGCGGCGCTGCGCGCGACGCGGGAATGCGTTATCGCCATTCCCGCCGCGACGCTCGCGCAGAAGGTGGTCGACGTCGGCAATTGCTCGGGTCGGACGATCGACAAGTTCGAGAAGTTCGGCTTGGCGAAAGCGCCGGCGCGGCGCGTCGCGGCCCCGCTGGCGCCCGACTGCATCGCCAATCTCGAGTGCCGCGTCGCCGACACGCGCCTGGTTAATCGCTATGGGCTGTTCGTGCTTGAAGTCGTCCAGGCGTGGATCGATCCCGCCCAGCGCGACGCCAAGACCTTCCATCATCGTGGCTACGGCGCCTTCGCGGTCGACGGGGAGACGATCGTCCTCGCCTCCGACAAGCCGTGAGGCGCCGAGGCGCCGGCGGCGAAATTGCCGCGCCGACGTCGTCGCAGTAGGATGTCAGCGGTGCGGCGCGCTTAGCCAAGAGGACACGGTCGATGGCGGACAAGCCCAGCAAAGAAGCGCCGCAGGACCGAACCGATCCCGACAAGCTGTCGTTCGGCGTCGACCGCGCGCTCGATTCCGTCGTTTCGCTGCAGGCCGAGGCGCCGGAGGACGGTTTCACCGCCTCCGCGCTCGGCGCCAAGCGGGCGGGGAGCGGCGTCGTCATCGGCGCCGACGGGCTCGTCCTCACCATCGGCTACCTCATCACCGAGGCCGAGAGCATCTGGCTGACCAGCGCCAAGGGGCGTCTCGTTCCCGCACACGCGCTGGCGGTCGATGTGGAGACCGGCTTCGGGCTGGCGCAAGCCCTCGATCAGTTCGACGCGCCGGCGCTGCCGCTCGGGCGATCGAGCGAGGTCAAGGTCGGCGATTCCGTCGTCGTCGCGGCGGGCGGACGCCGACACTTCCTACGCGCCTCGGTGGTCGGCAAGCACGAATTCGCCGGCTACTGGGAATATTACCTCGATGAGGCGATCTTCACCGCGCCCGCGCACCCCTTCTGGGGCGGAGCGGCGCTGATCGGCCTCGACGGCAAGCTCCTCGGCGTCGGCTCGCTCCACGTGGAGCAGACGAGCGACCCCGATCAGGCCCGCGAAGCCAACATGATGGTGCCGATCGACCTGTTGCCGCCGATCCTCAGCGATCTTCTCGCCCACGGCCGCGTCGACCGGCCGCCGCGCCCTTGGCTCGGCGTCTATTCGGCGGAGGCCGAAGGCCGGATCGTCATCGCCGCCGTCGACGAGCGCGGCCCCGCCGCCGCCGCAGGCTTGCGCCGCGGCGACGTCATCGCCGCCGTCGGCGACGCGCGGGTGGTCGACCTTCCCGATTTCTACCGCCGGCTCTGGGGTTGCGGGCCCGCGGGGGCGGAGATCCCGCTGACGGTGGTGCGCGACGAGCGCAGCCTGTGGCTGCGGGTCCGTTCGGCCGACCGCGCCGACTATTTGAAGCGGCCGCGGCTGAATTGAGCGCCGCGCCGATGCGGAGCGGCGAGCCCGATTGAGATCGCGCGCGGCTGCGGGGATAATCGAGCGAGTCGAGCGTGAGCCGCCCGGCTCGCCGACTGACTCCAGCCGACTTAGAGGTTCCCGTTTGACCCGCATCCTCATCGTCACCGACGCATGGGAACCCCAGGTCAACGGAGTCGTCCGCACCATCGAGGCGTTGCTGCGCGAGGCGCCCGCCCTCGGCGTCGACCTCGACGTCTTGACCTCGATCGGATTTCGCACCGTGCCGGTGCCGACCTACGGGCAATTGCGCGTCGCGCTCACCCGCCCCGGCGTGATCGCGCGCCGCATCGACGCCCTGAAGCCGGACTTCGTCCACATCGCCACCGAAGGCCCGCTCGGCGTTTGCGCCTGGATCGCCTGCCGCCGGGCGGGCCGGCCCTTCACCACCGCCTACCACACCCGATTTCCGGAATATCTCGCGGCGCGGCGCATCGCTCCGCGGTCGCTCACCTATGCGATGCTGCGCCGCTTCCACAACGCCGGCGTGGGGATGATGGTCGCCTCCCCCACGATCGGGCGCGAGCTCAGCGCGCGCGGCTTCGCCCGGGTGATGCGCTGGTCGCGCGGAGTCGATTGCAGTCACTTCCACCCGCGCCCGGCGCGCGTCTTCGACCTGCCGCGACCGATCTTTCTCACCTGCTCCCGGGTGGCGGTGGAAAAGAACCTCGGCGCCTTCCTCGCGCTCGACCTGCCGGGCTCCAAGGTGGTGGTCGGCGAAGGACCGGCGCGGCGAAAGCTGCAACGGCGCTTTCCTCAGGCGCATTTCGCCGGCGAGCTGCAAGGGGCCGCGCTCGCCGCCGCCTACGCGAGCGCCGACGCGTTTGTCTTTCCCAGCCTCTCCGACACGTTCGGCTTGGTGCTGCTGGAAGCGCTCGCCTCCGGACTGCCGGTCGCCGCTTTTCCCGTCGCCGGCCCGCTCGACGTGATCGGCGACAGCGGCGCCGGCGTGCTCGACGACGATCTCGAATGGGCCGCGCGCGCCGCCTTGGCGATTCCGCGCGAAAAGGCGCGCGCCCACGCGCTCACCTTCAGCCTCGCCGCCTCGGCGCGCCAGTTCGTCGACAACGTCTACGCGGCCCACCGCGGCTTGGCCGTTTGACCGCGCCGGCGCCCGGCGCGCGCCGGCGCTCGCGGGGCGCCCCAAAACAACCGTCATTGTTTGGGATGTCATAATCGTAGAGTAGCGTTAACGGCGACCGCGGGGTAGGCTTCGCGATCAGCGGGTGCGCGTCTTGGAGATGGGCTCGGCGGCCGATGCGCGGCGACACCGGAGACTTTGAAGACGAACGCCGCTCCGGTTGGGACCGGGTGGGCGTCATCGATTGGCCGATCGCGCACGCGCTGGCGCTGCGGCCCGACCGGCGCTGGCCGGTCGCCGCCGCCAAGGCGATGTCGCGCCTGGGCAACGGCCCGATCTACCTGCCGCTCGTCGCCGTGGTGATCTTCTTCCATCCCCGCGAGGCGGCGACCATCATCCTCTCCGCCGCCGCCAGCATCCTGCTCCTGCACTGCATCTACCCGCTGGTGAAGCGGGCGGCCGCGCGACCGCGGCCGCGCGACGTCGCGCCGAATTTCGCCGACTCGGTCCCGCCGCTCGACAAATACTCATTCCCCAGCGGCCACGTCATGACCCTGACCGCGGCGCTGACGCCGATCGTCCACGCCGCGCCGCGGATGTGGCCGTTCGGGCTGGTGGTCTGGGCGGCGATGGCGTGGTCGCGGCTGGCGACCGGCGATCATTACGCCTCCGACGTCGCCGCCGGCACGGTGATGGGCGCGGCCGTGTCAGGGCTGCTCACCTACTGGATCGCCGCTTAAGCGGCAAAAATTCACCCCCGCGCCGCGCGCGCGAAGGCTCGAATCCGCGTCGCCTTTGCTCTTCCGCTCAGCGCGCCCGGCGGCTTGCGGCAGCCGGCGCATCGACCGACTGTTTCGACATCGCCTCGCGCGGCTTGGTTTCAGTCGGCGCGCGATCGCTCTGCCGAACTGCGATCACCCGGCGAGAGGCGAAGCGCGACGCGCCCGCGCCGTGGAGCGCGGCGAATGGTCGGCGGTCGGCGTTGGCTTCGCTCCGCGGAATGGCTATGGTCGTCGGCGCCGCCGTCGCCGTCGCGGCGCGCGAAGCGGAGGCGAAGGCCAGCGACCGATGACCGCGTCCACCAGCTCCGCGTCCGGCCTCCGCGCGCGCGTCTGGTTTCTCAACCGCTTCTTCTGGCCCGATTGCTCGGCGACGAGCCAGATGGTCTCCGATCTCGCCTTTCATCTCGCCGCGTCCGGCCGCGAGGTCGTGGTGATCGCCAGCCGCGGGCTCTACGACGACCCAAACGCCGCCCTTCCGGCGCGCGAGACGCGCGACGGCGTGACCATCCACCGCGTCGTCCGCCCGCGCTTCGGACGCGCGAAGCTCGTCGGCCGCGCCGTCGACTACCTGGCGATGTATCGGGGTTTCGCCGCCGCGTTGTGGCGGCTCGCCGCGCCGGGCGACGTGGTGGTGGCGAAGACCGACCCGCCGCTGTTGTCCTGCGTCGCCGCGCCGATCGCGCGGGCGAAGCGCCTCGCGCTGGTGAACTGGCTGCAGGACCTCTATCCCGAGGTGGCGATCGCCCTCGGATTGACCGCGCTGAAGCCGGCGGCGGCGCTGCTGCGCGCTGCGCGCGACGCGAGCCTGCGCGCGAGCGTCGACAACGTCGCCATCGGCGAGACGATGGCGCGCCGCCTCATCGCCGCCGGCGTCGCCCCAGAGCGCGTCAGCGTCATCCCCAACTGGAGCGACGACGCCGCCGTGCGCCCGATCGCCCGCGACGCCAATCCGCTGCGCGCGGCGTGGGGCCTAAAGGACAAGTTCGTGCTCGGCTACTCGGGCAACCTCGGCCGCGCCCACGAATACGGGACGCTGCTCGCCGCCGCCGCCCTGCTCAAGGACGAGGCGGATCTCGTCTTCCTCTTCATCGGCGGCGGCCGCCTGATCGAGGACTTGCGGCGCGAGGCCGAACGGCGCGGCCTCGCCGATAGGTTCCGCTTCCGCCCCTACCAGCCCGCAGAGGCGCTGGCGCAGTCGCTGTCGCTGTCCGACGCGCACTGGATTTCGCTGCGGCCGGAGCTGGAAGGCTTGATCGTGCCGAGCAAGTTCTACGGCGTCGCCGCCGCCGGCCGCCCCACCATCGCGGTCTCGGCCCCCGACGGCGAGATCGGCGCGCTGGTCGAGCGCTACGACTGCGGCGTCTGCGTTCCGCCCGGCGACGGGGCGGGCCTGGCCGCGGCGATACGCGGCCTGATGCGCGATCCGGAACGGACGGCGGCGATGGGGGCGAACGCCCGCGCGACGCTGGAAAGCCGCTTTTCCCGCAAGCGCGCGTTCGCGCTGTGGGAGGCCGTCCTGGCGCGCGCGTCGGCGGGCGCCGCCGCGCCGAGCGCCGCGAGACGGCCGTGAAGGCGCGCGCGCGAGCCCGCGTTCCTCCCGCTTACAGCTGCCGGTAGATCTTGACGTCCGGCTTGCGGCTGGTGATTGCGTCGAAGAACGCGAGCCGCTTCGCGCGCGAGCCGAACAGCGCCGGAAACTCGCCCTCCGCAGTCCGCAGCAGCACGACCTCGAGCCCGAGGAACTGGCGCGTCGCGGTGATGTCGACCAGCAGCGGCAGAACGATCCGGGTCCGTCCGAAAACCAGCAGCGGAATGGGCTTGAACAACGGCCGCGGCAGACTGATCGCGTTGGCGTCGACCCGAACGCCGGCGAGGAACGAAAGAACCGCCTGAACGGCGAAAAGACTGACCACGCCGCCGATGAGGCCGGTCAAGGCGCGATAGCGGAAATAGAGCGCTGCAAATCCGAAAGCGCCCAACGCCGCCCAGCGCGCCGCCGCCGCAAAATTCGTGGCGCGGAATGGTATTACAACGGAAGACGCTGCTTGATCATTCATCGCCGGCTCCGTCGATGACGCGGCAATTACTCTCAGAGCAGCATCCTACAGCATTGTGACGCTCGCCAAGACGCAAGATGTCGCAGCCGTAACGTCACAAGAGTTTTCTGCGGTTCCGCGCGCTCGGCTCGGCGGATTCGCCCAAACAATGAGCAGCGTCATGGATTAATAACATCTTCTATCTGTCTATTATGAGCGCACGCGGCTTATCGCGGTCGGCGCGCTCAGCCGCCGTTCAGCGCCAGCGCCGCCCGCCCCGCGCCGATGTCGTTCGGCTCGTCGTTCTGCCGCAACAGCTCCTCGAAATAGCCGATCGTCTTCTCCAACCCCTCCCGCAGCGCCGTCGTCGGACGCCAGCCGAGCTCCGCCTCGGCGCGGCTGATGTCGGGCCGCCGCTGCTTCGGGTCGTCCGCCGGCAGCGGACGGAAGACCAGCTTCGAGCGCGAGCCGGTCAGCTCCACCACCAGCTCCGCCAGCTCCCGGATGGTGAACTCGCTCGGGTTGCCGA
>Ga0326727_10001992_pt1 | contig 72266 bp, 56 predicted proteins | sample MB2enrmetagenome_FD_207643 | JGI IMG/M metagenome (GOLD analysis project Ga0326727, IMG submission 207643) | Lab enriched peat soil microbial communities from McLean, Ithaca, NY, United States - MB29MY | ecosystem: Environmental > Terrestrial > Soil > Wetlands > Peat | place: USA: New York... | reverse complement strand
GGCCTGGGCGTTGATCTTCGGCATAGCGGTTTCGACCTTCTTCACCCTTATCGTTGTGCCATTGGTCTACTACATGGCGTATGGCGGGAAAACAAATGAGCCGCAATGAGAGGTGATTTGGGAATTTGATGTTATTCCTTCGCTTAAAATTTTCTGAATCCAGTATGAGAACATTATCGGACCGATCAAAAAGGGAGCCATTTTGATCGGTGAAAAAGGAGACCGGTGTGTCCAGTCCAGAGGAATACAGATTGTTTCTTCGTAATATTTTCTTGCCCTTTTCGCGCTATGGAAATCGTTTTGCTTCCTGTGATCCCGTTTCTTTTGATTCTCTGCTCACATGAAATGACCTACTTCGTTTTTCTTCAGTTATTATAAACAGATCATGTGAGCCGTGCTTCTGTCAAAGTATAAGACCGGGCGCCTTTTTCCTGGAGCAACGGTTTTTGCATGCCGGTATGCAATGGGAGGAATCAACCTGGCAGAAAGCAATTTCAAGCCGCGAGGGTTTATTTTTATGAAAAAGATCTTATATTCAATAAGAATATCAAGTAGATAAGTTTTGAAAGGAGGGCAGTGACAAGGAGTATAAGAGATGAATAAAAATAACGTTCTCACGCACGCTCTGATCGGGGTCCTTGTTGTGCTGTTGGCGGCCCCAGTCGGAGTGTTCGCACAGACGAATGAAGGAAACCAAAATCACACGTACAGCAAGGCAGAGCTGGACCAGATGCTTGCAAATATTGCATTGTACCCTGATTCACTGCTGGCTCAAGTCCTCGTGGCGGCGACGTACCCGGAGCAGGTTGTGGAAGCCGACCGATGGGTGAAAGCAAATAAGGATTTGAGCAAAGATAAGCTGAACGCGGAGTTGGATAAGAAGGATTGGGACTTGAGCGTGAAGGCGCTGGTGCCTTTTCCGCAGGTGCTCGCCATGATGGATGAACATCTTGATTGGACAACGAAACTGGGCGAGGCGTTCCTGGCTCAGCAAAAAGATGTTATGGCATCCATTCAGGGAATGCGTGAAAAAGCGTACGCCAAGGGTAATCTCAAGACGACCGAACAGCAGAAGGTGGTTGTTAAAGGAGAAGATATCGAGATTGAGCCGGCTAATCCGGAAGTTGTCTATGTGCCGTATTATGACCCGATGACAGTTTACGGAGACTGGTGGTGGCCTGGATATCTTCCATACGCCTTCTTCCCCTTTTGGGGTCCATTTTTTGCCTGGGGTCCGTTCGGATTCGGCTTGGGTATAGGAGTAGGAGCCTACTGGGGCGCCGGTTGGGGGTCCTGGAATTGGGGTGGCGGTTATGCTAATCTAAATAGAAATCGAAATGTCAATATCAATCGAAACGATCCCAGAATCACCAGTAATATGAGGACCGCTAATTCGAGTCAGCTCGCAAGCCGGCGGGCAGCGGGCCTTGGAAGGACCGCCGGAGCGTTGGGCGCCGGCCGGACCGGTGTTGGTGGCCGGCCGTCGGTTGCCTCAGTCCAAAGGTCTTTAAGCCGGGGCCGTGCCGGGTTATCGCGGGGCGGCTTTGCACACAACGGTGCATCGCATGCGGGAGGTAACGTGGCCCGTGGCGGCTTTACACACAACGGCGTATCGCATGCAACCGGTAATGTGGCCCGTGGCGGCTTTGGCCATGGCAGCAGCTTTGCCCGTGGCGGCCACTTTGGTGGTGGCTTCGCTCGTGGTGGTTTCTCACACTTCGGCGGTGGCGGCTTCGGCGGCGCACATTTCGGCGGCGGAGGCTTCGGTGGCGGTCACTTCGGTGGCGGAGGCTTCGGTGGTGGTCACTTCGGTGGCGGAGGCGGTCACGGCGGCGGACGCCGATAAGCACCGATAAGCACATTATAGAATGCCGGGAATAGGGGCACTGCCCGAAAGGGTAGTTGCCCCTTTGCTTTTCGGTGCCCCTGGCTGTCAGCGCCTGCTCTGAGGTGAAAGTCCTGCTGCAGACCCGACGAAGAGAACTGTTAAGCGAACGGCACGGGTGTCCGCCGGCGAAGTGGAATCGCCTTGCTTGTGTTTGCGTGCGTGTTCGGCGGATTGCTGTTCGCTACTTTTGCGACGATTGTCTTCGTCACGATAATGTACTATCTTCGGCGACGGGTCCCGGTTTCTTCTATTCAACCAGTAAACCGGACTAAAAGAGGCAATCCTTATGGCATAACATCTGACAAATTGATGAGAATCCGGACGGCTAATCTGCATGTGCGACAGTCTTTAAAGGCCGGGGGATCGGTGGCGCCCCCAATTTTTTTGCGGTTTCAGGCGGCAGGTTATTCTATGGAGATTTACTCTGTCAAGCCTGAGACTTTCGGTGAATCAAATACCTTTTGACATCCTGTTGTGGTTATGTTTACCTCCTATTAACTTCCCAATTTGTCATATTTTCTCATTCAAGTTATTCGGATGGGGGCTTTGCGCTATGGTCTCGTGCCATTGCGTGTTTTCCCAGCGGCAGAATTTCTCTGCGGTCTATGTCCGGCGAGCTGCAGAAGTGCTCGGCGGACCTCTTCAGAGGAGGTGATTATGCGTGTCGTTGCGGTTGCCAACCAAAAAGGGGGTTGTGGAAAGACAACTACTGCAATTAATCTTTCAGCCTGCCTGGCGCAAAAAAAGCAGAGGGTATTGCTGGTAGACCTGGACCCACAGGGACACAGCACCATCGGACTTCTTGGGACCGGGTCGGATTTTCAAGCCAGCGTCTACGATCTCCTCTGCCCGCCGGAAGGCGGGAACGTTGCAGTTCAACAAGTCTTAGAGACTATTTCCGAACACCTTGATCTAATTCCTTCTGAAATCATTCTCAGCGCGGCGGAGCAAAAGCTTGCAGGAAAGGAAGGAAGGGAATACCGCCTGCGATCTGCGCTTTCCGGCTTGGGAGATGACTACGATTTCATCATTATCGACTGTCCACCCAATCTGGGCTTGCTGACTTTCAATGCCTTGCTGGCTGCCTCGGAGGTCGTTATCCCCATTGACATAAGCTATTTTTCCCTCCACGGTTTGAGCAAGCTGCTGGAAACAATAAATCTGGTGAGCAAGAAATGCGGCCACTCGCTTATAATGAACGCCCTGGTCACTAACTACGATCGGAGGCTGAGACTTTCCGAAGAGATTCTGACTGCGGTCAAACGTAATTTCAACGAGCATCTCTTCACTTCGATAATATCAACCAGCGTAAAATTGAAAGAGGCGATTGCTTTTGGAAAACCTGTTACCGAGTATTCGCCCTCATCTTCAGGATGTCGGGACTACATGTCCTTGAGTGAGGAAATCATCCGGGGAGAGTACCTGTCTGAAAATACCGAGGTCCCTTTTCCGGAGGCCCAATCGCCCCGAAAGATCAAGGGGGGAGTTCTCTTTTCCTGCTTCGCTCCTGACGCCCAGGCGGTGCACCTCGCTGGGGATTTTAACAAGTGGAACCCGGCAAAGGAGCCTCTGTTCAATCTTTCCGGACGCGGACTATGGCAAAAAAGTGTCCCTCTTCAGCCTGGAGAGTACCAGTACAAGTATGTAATCGATGGGAACTGGGTCCTGGACCCTGCCAACCCCAAAACGATTCCCGGACCTGTTGGGCCCAATTCCGTGTTTGAATATGAATAGCAGGAACTGGAGGGCTGACCGCGATGGAGTGAAATGTCCGGTGATTAATAGAGGACAAGGACCGGCAAGGGGGTTGGAAGAAATATCATCCTTGTTCCTTTCTTCCACCGAACCCGATCAGTCGGCGGAAACAATTCCGCATCTCATCCCCTCGCCTTCGAGTTCACCATTGGTGTTTCCGGTGTTTTGCTGCCTGTCTGCATCCCCCGCTGTCGAATCCTTTTTCGCCTGTAACCTTTCAGTGGAAATTGCAAAAAATGATCAGACCGTAACAATAATTGACTTCGGTTTCGATAGATCGATAGTTCGGCATCTCATGGGATATCCGAACCCTGCGCAGGGTGTTTTTCCTCCCGAGCATACGGTCCACCCCGATTACAAAGTTGAAAGCATAAGGTTGCGCGGGCTGCCGGAGATTACGCTGATTTCGCCTGCCATGCCAAGGGCGCAGGACCTTCCCGGGAGAACCGTGGAGCGTATCTTTGCACAAGAGCAGGCTCAAAACGCCGACCTGATTTTGATCAACTGGCCGGTGGGTCCTGATCGTATAGGGGCACCCGATATTTTCAATCGTTTCCATAGGGCAATCTTATTAATCGACGATCAGGTCCAATCCCTGGCAAAAGCTTATTCCTGGATAAAGAGGCTTTCTTCAGGCTGCAAATGCTACCTTATCGGCGCTGTATTCGGCGAGGGTGAAGACAACAATACAGTCTTGCAGAATGTTTCAAAATTGCAAAAAGCCATTTTCAAGCACCTTCGGGTGGGCCTTGAACTGCGAGTGGTCACAATACCTCTGGACCGTGAAGCAGGTATCTCCATGCAATCGAGAAGGCCATTGGCCCTCTTGGAGTCGTCGACTTCATGCTCCGCCGCGGCCATAACCAAGCTTTGCGAAAATCTTTTGAGAAACTGATGAGCCCTTTGTTTAGACCCGCCTGTATCGATGACCCAATGGAACTGGCTGAGCTTGTCTCCGAAGCAATTGGAGAGATTATCAGCGGGGGCGTCCTCCTGGATGCCGCTCTCGGGAATGACGAATTCGGCTATTTCGATCTGGTTGCCGCTAACGAGGATGGAGAGGGAGTCTTCGTTTTCATCAACTTCTTGGGCCACGAGACGGAATATTTACGTCTCCTGAAGTGCATGCGGTGGTACCAGGAAAATAGGAATGCACTCCAAAAGCTCTATGCTGGACGAGTTGCGCTCGGCCCTGCTCCAACTGTCTTTCTTGTTGCTCCATGGTATTCGGACAGTATGCGAAAGGTGCTGCTCAACATTTGTGAGAGTCGAATTGTCCTGCTGAAATATGTCTGTTTTCAGGACGCAAAAGAGAAAAAGTCTTTATTCATTGAAAAAGTGGGCGATTCTTCGGAAGATGCTGGAAAAGCCGATCCCATACGTGTTCCCGAGGCTCTCGCCGAAGCCTCGGCTTTGGGGCTGACAGCCTCTCGGCCCAAAGTAGAGCCAAAAGAAAGAATCATCGATCCGCGCGAATTCCGCCGGGAGATAGGGACCGACATTTCCAATGTTTCTGATGAGGAACTGCTCGATCTTCTTGAGTAGCCCACCATGATGACTCCCTGAGAAAGACTATGTCACGAAAGGACCGGCTTCAGGAACAGAATCGCCAGGGGCGGCAGAGTGAGCGTGATGGAATAGGGCTGACCCTTCCATTCGCCGGGTTCGGCCGCTATGGGCCATGCGTTGACAAAATTGCTACCGCCGTAGATTGCCGCATCGCTATTGAACAGTTCACAATAACGGTCGGAACAGGGGACACCGATGCGACAGTCATGGCGCACTACGGGAGTGAAGTTCGCCGCTACTATGATGAATTCATTCGGGTTTGCGGAACGCCGGATGAATGAAAGAATACTGCGTTCCGCATCGTCGCAGTCAATCCATTCAAATCCTTCCCAACTGAAATCCAGCTTGTGCAACGCAGGTTCCGAGACGTACAACCGGTTTAACGCCGCTACATATTCCAGCAACTGCCGGTGCGAATCGTAGCCAAGCAGCGCCCACTCAACTCCTTTATCGAAGTTCCACTCATTCCATTGGCCGATTTCGCAACTCATGAAGAGCAGCTTCTTCCCAGGATGGCCATACATATAGCCGTAGAGTGCGCGCAAATTGGCAAACTTCTGCGAGTAGTCGCCGGGCATTTTGGAGAGCATGGCGCCCTTGCCGTGCACCACTTCGTCGTGCGAGAGAGGAAGCATAAAGTTTTCGGAGAACGCATAGGTGAGCGAAAACGTTAGTTGGTCGTGATGGTAGCAGCGGTAGATGGGATCTTTCCGGAAGTATTTCAGAGTGTCGTGCATCCAGCCCATGTTCCACTTTAGATCGAACCCAAGGCCGCCATCCTCGGTAGGTCCTGTCACATTCGGCCAGGTCGAAGCTTCCTCAGCAAAAGTCAGGACATCCGGAAATTGTTGGTGTACCAAGGTGTTGAATCGTTTAAAAAACTCTATGGCTTCAAGGTGCTCACGCCCGCCGAACTCATTGGGCAGCCAATCGCCCGGTCCACGTGAGTAGTCCAGGTAGAGCATGGACGAGACGGCGTCCACGCGCAGACCGTCAATGTGATACTTGTCGAGCCAGAACAGTGCGTTGGAGAGCAGAAAGGCGCATACTTCGGCGCATCCGAAGTTGAAGGTGAGCGTGCCCCAGTCTTGCTGGTGGCTCCGGCGTGGGTCAGGATGTTCATAGAGGGGTGTGCCGTCAAACTGCGACAGCCCGTGGGCGTCTTTGGGGAAGTGCGCAGGCACCCAGTCCATGATCACGCCCAGTCCGGCCTGGTGTGCCGTGTCCACGAAATGCCGGAAATCGTCAGGATTCCCATGCCGTGAAGTAGGAGCAAAGTATCCGACAGTCTGATAGCCCCATGAGCCGTCAAGGGGATGCTCCGCAACGGGCAGGAGTTCGATGTGCGTGTACCCCATCTCCTTTACGTAGGGCACCAGTTTTTCGGCCAGTTCGCGGTAGGTAAGCCAACGCTCGGGTTTAGTCTCTCGGGAAGCTTCGTGCATCCAGGAGCCAAGGTGGACTTCGTAGATCGAGATGGGGGAACTTGGTTGCTGGCGCTGCCGGCGCTCGTTCATCCAGTCGGAATCGTTCCATAGATAGGAACTCAGGTCCCACACGACCGAGGCTGTCCCTGGGCGCAATTCGGCAGCGAAGCCATAAGGGTCCGCTTTCTGTGCCACAATACCGCCGCGAGACTGGACTTCGTATTTGTATAAAGCGCCCTGATCGAGGCCGGGGATGAAGAGTTCCCACAAACCGGATTCACCCCCCGCCCGCATGGGGTGGAAACGCCCGTCCCAACGGTTGAAGTCGCCAATTACACTAACCCGCGCGGCGTTGGGGGCCCACAACACAAAGCGGAGGCCGCGGATGCCTTCGTGCTCGATCGGGTGCGCACCAAACGTGGCATACAGGCGCTGGAGGCTTTCTGCGGTATGCTCCGCCTCATGCAGCCGCCGCAGGTCCGTATCCGTAAGAACGGGAGGAAACCGGTAGGGGTCGTGGGTCACATAGTTCCGGCCATCAGGGAGGGTGACGACCAACAGGTACGGGAAGAACTCAGTCTCACCGGCAAAGACGGCTTCGAAGATACCTTCGGGATGAATGCGCTCCATGGGGAACAATGCCGGCTGCGGGTATTCCGGCGGGAGGAGAGGATCAGGCTGCATCTCCGGGCCGAGACCGGACAGCAGATCCATGACTTCCAGTTGAGGTGCATGTAGTTCTGGCGGAAGACCCTGTACTTCGGACTCCTGCACCCGGCCTTCCATTCCCTGTTCGCCGGTCGCCGTTTCCTGCCGTTGGATCGCCACGCTCTCAGCATCGGGCACAAAGGCACGAATGGCAATGCCCGGCGCCTCGTTCACATTCACGGAATGGGGCCCATAGATTTCAAGCGGTAAGCTGCCGGAAATCGGCGAACTCGCTCTCACAGTCTCAGCGGCAAACCGCAGTGCGGCCTCGATGCCTTCGAGAGACAATGCAGGGTGGGCCTCGAGGATCTGGTCGATCGTCGCACCACCGGCCAGGCTCTCAAGGAGCGTGTCCACTGTAAGGCGCGTCCCGGCAATAACGGGCTGGCCCGCCATCACCTCAGGATCGGACACAATGAGTTTGTCCCGCAAAACTATTTCCTTTGCCAAGGCCGAAGAGAGTTCAAACTCATTTCATATAAAGTCGTAGGTCAGAATGTCAATCACACGGCGGCAGATTTCGACTCCGTAGTCAGCCCAGCGCCCCTGGCCCCAGTAACGGAAGCAACTGCTCTGGGCGGCCAGCAAGTGGAACAGGGCATTCCGGTAACGATGCTCCCATGAGGGAACGCCTCCCTTGACGGCTTTCTCGTCAAATAGGGCGCTGGCCCTTACCATGGGGCCAACCACGTGATCATACCCAAAGAGCCAGGAGATGTTATTCGTCCAGCTCCCACCCTCCGTGTGGAAGAATGGGTCCTCCTTAAGCAACCCGTCAATCACTCGATTGAGTTTCTCGGCGCCTTCGCCCGGCTGGCACCGATCCCAAATGCGCTTCTGGCGGATGGGTTGGACAACCGGGAAGTCCTCCTCTTTCCAGCCGGAAGCAAAAAGGTACTCCAGGTATTCGGTGGCATTGACCAGCGGCACATCCGTCCAAGAGGCTTCGCGCGCTACCTGGAAATACTTGAACGGGAATTCGTTCATCATGACGTGTCCGTTCTCACCGTCGGCAATCTGAGTTACCATCGGCAAAATCTTTCGCCCCGTATAGTCCCACCGCGATTGGGTGCAAGCCTCGTCATACGGCTGCATCTGACCGATGAGCTTGGTATCGCTGCCTCCAGTCTTGATCAGACAAATGATGCTGGTTTGTTCGCCGCGAGAATTGTGGCAAACCAGACGATTGGGAATATGCAGCCATTCGGTCCCCCAACCGTCGCGCGGGCGTTCCACAGAATGTTCCTGGACGATCATCCACAGGAACCCGCAGTCCCTTACCGATTTCACAAATTCATAAGCAACGTCCGGATGATTCGGCAGCGCCAGCTCTGAAGGCATAAACCCACGCACACGGCCCAACGCCTCCTGGCCAAAAATAGCGCTGAAATGATGCTGCCAGGCCCTTATATGAAGGTGGTAGTCTTGAGGCGGCGTGGAAGGCGCTACCGCGTGACCCCATGTTGTGCCCAGCCATTCCACGCACCGCCGGTAACGCGGGTTGCAGGTAATGGTTTTGAGTGAATCGATTACATCGTAAGCCCCCATCCGGCACAGGCCATGGAGCAAAGTACCCGTGTAATCAAGCATGACGCGCGGATTCTTTCCCTCTTCCACCAACTGAGGAATAATATCACCCATCCGCTTGTAACAACGGCGAAATACCTCTGCATTGTGCCGGTCTTCCTCATAGGGACTCTCCTGCATGAACTGCAGATTGCCGACCAACGGTTCATGCCGCATATCACTGCCCCTGCCGGGGCCTCCCGCGGGGATGAGGGGCTGGTGCATGTGCAGTGCTATAGCGCAACAGCCGCGAGCGTTTCCGAAGTCGATGCCGCTCTCGTGCAAGAACACGGACTTCTCCCGAGAGGCGCGGAGGGTCTCTTCGATCATCCCTTCAGAGCCGCAGATATTGGGAAGGCCATTGATATATTCAGGAAGTTCGCTCATAGAGTAATTATTCTGTTTATATGGACAGCAGATCAAATGGATGTGATGCAAACGGACGGATTCCGTTCTCCCGATCCATCACACCAGGCATCCGGCAACAACGTTAGCGCATCACTTCCGGAATTAGAAATCGTGGGAGAGAATCTCCTCCGCCCTCCGGCAGATTTCACGCCCATAGTCCGTCCACATCCCCTGGCCCCAGTATCTGTAACAGCTCGTCTGGGAGGTCAACAGATGAAACAGGGCGTTGCGGTAGCGGTGCTCATTGGCAGGAATGCCCTGCCTGATGACTTTTTCGTAGAAAAGTGAACTGACCTTTTCCATGGGGCCCAACAGATTCTCATAGCCGCGCACCCAGGAGAGATTGTTCGTCCAACTCCCGCCCTCCATATTAAAACGGTGATCTTCTTTCCTGAGCCCATCTATCACCAGTTCCATCTTCTCCGGGCCGTCACCTGGTTTGAAACGTTCCCAGATGCTCTTTTGCATAAGAGGCTGAAGGGCTGGGAGATCTTCTTCCTTGACGCCGAGTGAGAACAGATACTCAAGGTACTCGGTGACGTTCACCAAGGGTACATCCGAACTTGAAGACTCGCGAACGACCTCCATGTATTTGGACGGGAACTCGTTCATCATCACCCCGCCGTTTTCGCCGTCGGCGATCTGCGTGACAAGCTGAGGGATCTGTTTTCCGGCCAGTTCCAGGCGGGAAAGCCCTTTGGCTTCGTAATACGGCTGCATCTGGGCGACCAGTTTGGTGTCGCTCCCCTGCGTCTTGATTATTGCGATGATGCTCGCCGTCTCGCCTTTGGAGTTGCGGCAAACAAGGCGATGCGGGATGTGCTTGTGTTCCGGCCCCCGGCCGGTCTCAGGCAGCTCCACGGAATGCTCTTGCACAAGAACCCACTGATAGCCGCAATCCTTCAGCGTCTTCACGAACTCATAGGCCACATCCGGGTGGTTGGGCAAAGCCATTTCAGAAGGGGAGAAGCCGCGAACGCGACTCATTGCTTCAAGGCCGAAAATAGCCGCAAATTGATTTTGCCAGGCCTTGACATGCAGACGGTAATCCTGAGCAGGAGTGGAAGGAGCAACGGCATGCCCCCATGGAGCACCCAGCCATTCCACTGCGCGCCGGTAGTCAGGGTTCAGGGTGATCGTTTTGAGGCTGTCCACCACCTCGTCTGCCCCCATCTTGCGCAGGCCGTGCAGCAGTGTCCCGGAATATTCCAGCATCACGCGGGGCTGCTTGCCTTCGTTTATAAGCTGGGGAATAAATTCGCCCATCCTCTTGTAGCACCACACAAACACCGGCGCGTTGTGGTTGTCGCCTATCTGTTGGTTATCCATCATGTATTGGAGGTTGCTAATGATTTCCGCAGTGCTCAGATCGCTGCCGCCCGCCGGAATGAGCGGCTGGTGCATGTGCAGGGCAATGGCGCATGCGCTCCGGACTCGTCCAAAATCAATGCCGCTCTCATGCAGATAGATTGTTTTCCCCTGGTTGGCTCGAATGACCTCTGCGCAGAGTTTTTCCGCCCCTGAGATGTTGGGAAGGCCTTCAATATATTCAGGCAAATCGTTCATGGTCAATCATTCACTCCTTAGGTTCAATTAAGCACCGGCGGCCGGCATTCAATGAATGCCTCGAACATTACAGCCGCTTCCATCAATGATACTACATCCGTTCAAACAAGCAAAATTCCTATCCTTAACAGGTATTCCTATCGGAACATTGGCTCCGAACAGAGCCGTATGCTTCCAAGGGCCTCAGTTCTACCTATGCCGGATGTGTTCGTAAATTGACTGGTACTTCGCCCCGGGGCAATTCCACGAGTTGTCGTACCGCATTCCATTGAGCATGACCTTACGGAATTCATCAGGATATGAATACCACAGCCCGACGGCGCGTTGTATTGCCGATTCGATGGCGCTATTGTCGGCCTGGTGAAAGACATAGCCATTGCGTTCGTTCGGCGGTTTGTCGGAGTGGTCCCGGTCGAACACGGTATTCACAAGGCCGCCCACGGCGCGCACGATCGGGACAGTGCCATATTTCAAACCGATCATCTGGGGCAGACCGCACGGCTCAAACAGACTGGGCATGATGAGCATATCCGCGCCGGCATAAATCAGGTGAGAGAGTTCCTCACTATAACCGATCTCCAGATGGCAATCCGGGTTGTCGTTGAGCTGACGTTTGAGTTGCCAGAAATAGGCGTTGATGCTCGGCTCCGGACCGCTGCCCAAGAGCACGATCTGAGCAACATTGTGCTGCAGGCAGTAAAACAGAGTGTGCCGGATCAGGTGCAACCCTTTCTGCGTGTCCAATCGACCTATGTAGGCGATGATAGGCTTAAAATCCTTGCGCAGCAACAACCGGTCCCGCAGAGCCTCTTTGTTGCGATATTTCTCCTCCAGGGTTTCGATATTGTAGCGAACAGGGATGTAGGGATCAATCTCAGGGTTCCATACCTCATAATCTATGCCGTTGAGCACTCCATCGAACTTGACCTGGTGAGTCTGCAATGTATGCCCCAAGCCAAAAGCCTGGTCGCTGAAGCTCGCCTCCCAGGCGTGCTGGGGTGAAACGGTGGTCACAAAATTCGAATAGACAATGCCACCCTTCATCAAGTTCACTGCGGTTGGGTTGAACTCATCGCGCAAGCGATCGTAGTGCATGAAGTAATCCGGGCGGTTTAAACCGGTGGCCGACAACACATCCTGCCCGGTAATCCCCTGGTGCTTGAAGTTGTGAACGGTGTAACAAACCCGCTGATTCCACATCCCGGCGGACTTGTATATTTCGAAGAGCAGAACCGGCAGGATTCCGGTTTGCCAGTCGTGGCAGTGGATGACGTCGGGGCGCCGGTTGCTTTTGAGCAAGAACTCCAGTGCAGCCTTGCTGAAGAAAGTAAAGCGCTTCACTTCGTCCAGGTAGCCGTAAAAACCGCCGCGATTGAAGAAGTTGTCCTGAGAGTGCGGCTCGATAAAGAAGCAGCGCACACCATGCACCTCGCCATACCACACCGAGCACTGAATTGCTCCACGATACCAGGGCACCCACATGTCATGAAGAATCTTCGTCAGCCCCCAGATCTGGTCATAGCGCATGCAGTCATACTTGGGCAAAATGACTTCCACATGGTTGCCCCGGACTTGCAGTTCTCGGCTGAGGCCAAAAACCACGTCGCCCAGGCCTCCGACTTTGGCGGCCGGGGCACACTCCGAAGCGATTTGAACAACGTACATTTTTCTGCTCCCAATTCGCAGTCTGGATATAAAGAGTGCAAAGTTCTTCGGGGATATCGACCTATTGCCGATTCAAACCATCCGTTAAGATCATGCGGTTTCTTCACGTTTCAGGAAGACCACGCCCAGGGGCGGCAGAGTGATCATGATCATGTGCGGCTGGCCCTGGCAGGGCGTAGGTTCCGAGGATACTCCCTCGAAATTGATCGTATTGCTGCCGCCATAGCGTGCCGAGTCGCTGTTCAACAATTCGCGGTAGAAGCCCGGCTCCGGCACCCCCATGAGGTAGCCCTTCCGAACCACCGGCGTGAAATTCGCCACCACTAAGACAGAATCTTTGGGATTGCTGGCCCTGCGAACAAACGAGACAATGCTGTTGTCCACATCGTGGAAGTCGATCCACTGAAACCCCTCCCAACTGAAATCCACCTCATGGAGCGCAGGCTCAGAAACGTAGATCCTGTTCAAATCCTTCACGTACTGCTGCAGGCCGCGGTGCGACTCAAAATCGAGCAGTATCCAATCCATCTGGCCGTCGTGGTTCCACTCATTCCATTGCCCGAACTCACAACCCATGAAGAGCAGTTTCTTGCCGGGATGGCCATACATATATCCGTAGAGTGCGCGCAAGTTGGCAAACTTCTGCCAGTAGTCGCCGGGCATTTTGGCGAGCATCGCACCCTTGCCGTGCACCACCTCGTCGTGGGAGAAGGGCAGAATGAAATTTTCATTGAATGCGTAGAGCAACGAAAAGGTCAGGTGGTTGTGGTGATACTTACGGTGGATGGGATCTTCGTGAAAGTACTCAAGCATATCATGCATCCAGCCCATGTTCCACTTGAGATCGAACCCTAGACCACCAACGTAGGTTGGGCGCGAAACCATCGCCCAGGCTGTGGATTCTTCGGCAAACGTAAGCACATCAGGGAACTGTTCGTGAACGAGTTCGTTGAAGCGCTTGAGGAAACTAACCGCATCCAGGTTCTCGCGGCCGCCGTATTTATTGGGAATCCACTCCCCCGGCTTGCGGGAGTAGTCCAGGTACAGCATCGAGGCGACAGCATCCAACCGCAGGCCGTCGACGTGATATTTGTCGAGCCAGAACAGTGCATTGGAAAGCAGGAAGGCGCGCACTTCGTTTCGACCGTAATTGTAGATGAGCGTGTGCCAATCCATGTGTTCGGCCTGCCGCGGGTCGGCATGTTCATAAAGATGCGTGCCGTCGAAGAACGACAGACCATGGGCGTCTTTGGGGAAGTGCGCAGGCACCCAGTCCACGATCACGCCCAGTCCGGCCTGGTGGGCGGCATCCATAAAATACCGGAAATCGTCAGGATTCCCGTGCCGTGAAGTAGGGGCAAAGTATCCGGTAGTCTGGTAGCCCCATGAGCCGTCGAAAGGATGCTCCGTAATGGGCATGAGCTCAATATGCGTGTAACCCATCTCCTTTACGTAGGGCACCAGCTTCTCGGCCAGTTCGCGGTAGGTAAGCCACCGATCTCCCAAATCCTTATCATGCACTTTCTGCCAGGAACCGAGATGCACTTCGTAAATGCTTATCGGGGCATCAAATGTTTGGTGTTCTTTGCGCGTAGCCATCCATCCAGCATCGTTCCACTGGTAGCGGTCCAGGTCCCAGACAACGGAAGCCGTTTTGGGGCGCAACTCGGACAGGAAACCGAAAGGATCGGACTTTATCGCCGTGTAGCCCTTGTAGCGGGTCTTGATTTCATATTTGTAGAGATCACCTTGAGCCAGACCGGGGATGAAGAGTTCCCACAGACCGGTTCCCCCTCGCGGCCGCATGGGGTGGCGTCTCCCGTCCCACTGGTTGAAATCACCTATCACGCTCACCCGCTCGCTGCTGGGCGCCCACACTGTAAAATGAACCCCGGTCACGCCCTCGCAGTCGACCACGTGCGCACCGAGTTTGTCGTACAACTTGAAGTGATTGCCTTCAGAAAAAAGATACAGATCGAACTCGGTCAGAAGCGGCGGGAAGCGGTACGGGTCTTCGATCAGATACGTCCGATCGTCAGGAAGAGAAATGGAAAGCTCATAGCGGAAAAATTCAGTCTCGCCAGGAAAGATCGCTTCAAATACGCCGTCGGAATGCACGCGCTTCATGGGGTACTCAGTGCCGGAGCGCACCACGGAAACGCGTCGGGCCTGTGGTTGAACGGTGCGGACAACCAGCCCGGGGGCGCCTGTCATAGGCAGAGAGTGAAGCCCGAGGATGTCGAATGGAGTAGCGTAATATCCTCCTGCGACGGCAGCAACGGCATCGGCATCGGCTGTGGATTCAAAGATAACCTCGTTGATCGGTTCGTAAGTCAGAGTAGAACCGGAAGGAACCTGGGAGGGTGAGGGGGCAGGTTCAACAGTGTTTGCCGCAACCGACGCCGCAGCATCACCTCCCGCATCTGCCTCTTGCTTGACCGGTCTAATCGAAGAATTCTCGGAAGCATCGGCAGGTCCAACGGCATTCACGGCGGAATCGGCAGATTTGTCGGGTGTGTCATTCGAATTGGCGGCAGACTTGACCTGGTCGGTCCCGGATGAGGTATCGGCAGCAGTCATCGTTCATTTCCTTCGCTTTTATGTCCATAGGGTTCCCTCGTGCGGCTTTGAGCGTCTGATGGGACGACTCTAGATGATCAGAAAGCCCGACCTCAGTCTGGAGGAGCAAGTGCTCATTCTTCCAGAGAGGCTGTCCGAAGGTTGTTCTATCTTTGCTTCCGCTCGAGAAAGGCAACGCGAAGCCCGGAACGGCATCTGGCCACCATCGGCTGGGTCGCGCTGGTAATGCGGCTCTGGAAGCCCACGAATTGGTAAGCTGATAGATGCATCTAAATTAAATTACTCTCGATTGTGCAGGCCGTCAACGGCAGACTTAAAGGTTTCTGAACAGCAGGTCCTCTGTGGAGGCGGTTCAGATCATTTTTGTCCCAATTTGTAGCTTTAAGGTGGGTCTTTGTCACGATTCCAAAGCGAACTGCTTCCGGGGGGATGGCGGCGCCTATCTCCCGCACTGGATACTTTCTCGAACGCAACTTGCAACCCGGCATCACTGCTCAGCAGAGCTTTGGCCAACGTTAGAAGCTTTTCGAGGAACCATGAGCATGAAAATCAGCCCCAGGATGAACAGCGTCTCCAGCGACAGCAGGGCTATGCGCGGGTTGTCGGTCCGGCTGGATATGGTCCCGTAGAGCAGGGGGCCGAAGATCGCGGCTATCTTCGTGCTGAAGGTCATAAAGCCGAAAAACTCCGCTTTCTTTCCTTCGGGGGCCTCGATTGCCATGTAGCTCCGCGCTGTTGCCTGGGTGCCTCCCAGAACCAGTCCGGCGCAAACCGAAAGCGCGTAGAAAGCCGAGATGCCCGAAAAAGCGATTATCCCGAGCAGGGCCAATATCCAGATTACTATTGTAATGACGATCGTGCGCAGTACTCCGATTCGGTTCGCGAGCAACCCGGCGCCCACAGCGCCGGCCGCTGCGGACAACTGGATAAGCATGAGGAGCAAAACATTCTGTTTTACGGTGAACTGCAGAGTGTGAACAGTATAGGAGGAGAAAAAAACGATTACGGTCGATATGGCGTCGCTTACGAAGAAATACGCTATAAGAAACGTGAAAATGTTTTTTAGAGATCGAATTTCCCGGAAAGTCAGCATAAGCCGGGAGAATCCTTCACGTATAGCCGTTACGGCCGTTGCGCCTCCATGCGGCGAGTCTTTGAAAACGAGGAACGAGGGAAGCGCAAAGATCCCGTAAACCGCCCCGGCCAGCAGAAGGATCGATTTGCCTCCGGCCACGCTCGGGACCATAAAGGCCATGCAAACAAGGGCTACAAGTCCCCCTATGTAGCCAAGCCCCCAGCCGATCCCTGACAACCTCTCGATAGAACCGGGAGCGGCTATCTCCGGAAGAAAGGCATTATAGAATGTCATCGCCAGCGTGTAGCCCACATATCCTGCGCTTACCAGAAATACCGCCCACGCTTTTTGGCCCGGTCCGGTGAAATAGAGAAGCAAGGTGCTCAGTATGGATATGCCCGCGAACGCCACAAGGAAGCTCTTTTTCTTTCCGCTTGCGTCGGCGGTTGCCCCCAGGAGAGGCGAAAGGAGCACCGAAACAGCCATGGCAATGGAGACGGCCACACCCCACAGAAAATCTGCATAACCTTTCTCACCGACTATGACCTCCTCGAAATAGAGAATGAAATAAGCGGTGAGGACGACCATTGAAAACCAGGCATTAGCGAAATCATACAGAAGCCAGGAGACTACCCTTACCCGGACGTTGGAAGTCGGACGGCGCATATCGGAATTGACGGCAGCGCGCCCCGGGCGCGAAAAAATCTTTACACCCGGCGAGGTGTTATTCGCCGATCCACCCTTTTGAGATTGCATCTTTGATCATTGTCTCCGCGTAGTCCCACAGAACTGCCGACCCTTGCTCCATGGGGCTGTTTCTAGAGTAAACCTGCTCTTTTCTTATCCCGTGTTTCAGCCACATGACCCCACCCGCTCTGAAATTATTCAAAAGCGGTTGGAGCCTGTCAAGGGCGGCGGCAAAAATCGCATCCGCCGTTTGCCTGGATTCGAACTCCTCCCAGAGCGAGCGAAACTCAAGGGCCTGGTCTCGGGGCAAAAGACTGAAAATCCGATCCGCCGCCCTTTGCTCGCGTTCGGCTTTGTCCCTGTTTCCTTTTTCGTCGTAGCAGTAAGTGTCTCCTGCATCGATTTCGACAACGTCGTGGACCAGGATCATTTTAAGGACCCGGGAGAGGTCAACCGGCGCTCTGGCATGCTCTGCCAGTACCATCGCCAAAACCGCCAGATGCCACGAGTGCTCGGCTGAATTTTCGTGCCTGGAACCATCCACCAGAAGGGTCTGGCGCACTATGCTCTTAAGCCTGTCTATCTCGACCAGGAATTCGATTTGCTGTGAAAGGCGTTCTAAATCCATTGAAAATGTATCCTCCTGCATGTTTGTGGCGCATAAATCAATGTGGCTGCACAAAAAAAGATGTTGACAGTATAAAAAGTTTGGTGTAGCTAATTAACTGTTCTCGAAATAAATAAATGAGGTGACCCATGCGTTCCAATCTGGCCGGCAAGAAGCCTTACACACTCTACGAAAGGCCGTCAAGTCCCGAATGTGGCCAGGTACCTCTTTGTAAAGCCGAATCCGGCAAGAAGGTCAAAGTTGCCTGTGTCAACGGGGAGCGAGGATTGTGCGCGCGGATGGCCGCTCTGGGAATTTATCCGGGAGTCGAGATGCTGATGCTTTGCAGCGGCTGCGTTCGTGTGAACGGCGGGACTCTGAGTTTGGGAAAAGAAATTTCAAACAAGATTTTTGTAACCCTTTCCGCATAAGATGGTACTGGCAGACGGCGTTTTCAGCGCTGTTTTTTTTCTCGGCACAAGTTAGCCGCCCCTAACTTTAGGGCGATGTCAAAGGGATTGCTTATGGCCGTTGTTCCGCTGCGCAGAATGACAAAGGGGCAGAAAGGAATAATTCACCGCGTTACCGCCTCCGGCGAGATCGGGCGCCGCCTTCTGGACATGGGACTTGTCCCTGGAACCCCGTTCCAGGTGCAGGGACGAGCGCCTCTAAAGGACCCGGTTGCGATCAGGATCAGAAGTTTTACCCTGATGCTTCGCAATAGCGAATCGGATTTTATCGAGGCCGAGGTAGAAGAAGTCTCATGAATCCCCATCGCGAAACCATGATCGCGCTGGCCGGGAATCCGAACTGTGGGAAGACGACGCTTTTCAACGCTATCACGGGTGCGCGGCAGCATGTTGGAAACTATCCGGGAATAACGGTCGAAAAAAAGGAAGGATACTGCCAGGTAAACGGCAGACATATCCAGTTGGTTGATCTCCCCGGCACCTATTCGCTGACCGCGTATTCGCTGGAGGAGCTCGTAGCTCGCAATTTTCTCATCCAGGACCGACCTAGCGCGGTTATCAACATAGTCGATTCATCCAACCTGGAGCGAAATCTCTACCTTACCATCCAGCTTCTGGAACTCGGTATTCCGGTATTGGTAGCCTTGAACATGGTCGATATGGCCGCTGCGAGAGGCCTCGCGATCAATTCCGAAGAACTCGGGCGCAGGTTGCGGCTGCCGGTTATCCCCACGGTTGCGCGCACTGGCAAGGGTAAAGAGGCACTCCTGGAGGCGGCCGCGCAACTTGGGCAAGAAGATGCTGTCTGGGAGCCGCTCCACATCTCTTACGGACCCGATATCGATCCAGTTCTCGACACAATGGAAGCGCAAATTCGGGCTGCGGCTTTTTTTACAGATTCCCTGCCTGCACGGTGGACCGCTCTCAAGTACCTTGAAGCCGACGAGGAGGTAATACGAAAAGGCAAGGAAAAGAACCCGGTCCTTTCCAGTAAACTCATTGAATTAGCTGAACAAGTCACGCAACACCTCCAGAAAACCCTGGACAGCTACCCTGAAGCCATTATAGCCGATCACCGCTACGGCTTTATCGCCGCCCTGCTAAAGGAAGGGGTCGTCAAACATAGCCATAAAGCAGACCGGCTCTACCTCACGGATCAGATCGACCGGGTGCTCACCAATCGTTTCCTCGGCCCCATCCTCATGATGCTGATAATTTTCGCAGCCTATAAATTCACCTTCACATACAGCAAGGCACCCGTAGCTTGGCTGGAGGCCGGCTTTTCGGCGCTGGGACGATTTGCGGACTCTTCACTGCCGCCAGGACCTCTGAAGTCGCTGATAGTCTCGGGCGTGATCGACGGAGTGGGCGGGGTCCTCGGGTTTGTGCCGCTTATCCTGTTCATGTTCTTTGCAATCGCATTTCTCGAGGATACTGGATACCTTGCCCGAGTAGCCTATATGCTCGACCGTATTTTCCGCACTTTCGGCCTTCACGGCAGTTCAGTCATGGCCTACATCATATCGGGTGGGATAGCCGGGGGCTGCGCCGTTCCAGGGGTGCTTGCCACCAGGACCCTCAGAAGCTCCCGCGAACGGCTCGCAACCCTGCTCACCGCGCCTTTTATGAATTGCGGGGCCAAGGTCCCTGTTTTCGCGATGCTCATTGCGGCGTTTTTCTCTGCAAAACAGGCTCAAGTCATGTTCCTGCTGACCATCCTGTCATGGGCAGCTGCCCTGCTGATCGCAAAGCTGATCCGCTCAACCATTCTGCGGGGGCCAAGCACGCCTTTCCTGCTTGAGCTGCCTCCTTACAGAATGCCGACTTTCAAGGGGTTACTCATCCACACATGGGAAAGGGCATGGCAATATATACGCAAGGCCGGTACGATCATCCTTGCCATTTCAATCATTTTCTGGGCCCTTATGTCCTTCCCCGCACTTCCGGAAACTGAGAAAAAGATTTATGACGAGGCGCGGGCCTCCATCCTGGCCGGCGGCGAGGCCACGCAGGGCGCCGGTCTCACCGCCCGCCTCCAGGCGGTTGATTCTGAAGAGGCCCAGGCGACCCTGAAAAACTCGATTGCAGGCCGAATAGGGTCCGGCCTCACCGTTATCACCGCTGCAAATGGATTTGACTGGCGCATCAACGTCGCCCTGCTCTCCGGGATTGCGGCCAAAGAGGTCATCATATCGACGATGGGTACCGCTTACTCGCTCGGGCAGTCCAGAAGAGGGGAAGATACACCTCTGAGCAACCGTCTGGCGGCTGATGTGTCATGGAGTCCGCTAAAAGCGTTTTCACTGATTATTTTTATTATGTTATACGCGCCTTGTATGGCGACCATAACCTGCATCATCCGAGAATCTACGTGGAAATGGGGGCTTTTTTCGTTTACGTTCAACACTGTGACTGCGTTCATCATATCCGCGCTGGTTTACCGCGGCGGGGTATGGCTGGGGCTGGGATAGGATCTCTCAGATGTGGCAGACCGCAATAACACTGATCATTATCGCGGCGGTATTGGCGTTCCTCATAAGACACATGTCAAGGGCCTTCCGGTCGGAGTCCACCATATGCTCATCATGCTCATCGTGCCCGGCACACCCGGCGGGGGATCGAGATGATGCCGGGACCACCGGGACTTTGGAGTGTAAATGCCCGAAGCCGCCTGGCGAGCAAAATCCTTAAGGCGGGAGGTCCGATCAGCAATGAAAATTAATATAGCTCTGGCGGGAACTCCTCCCCATATCTCAGAAGTATTCATAGGTGGAGACGTGATGGAGCGCATCGCAGGAGGTCTTGAGGCTTGCCTCGGAGGGCGCTCCGCCTATTGGATATGGGACGAAACCGTATGGTCGCTCTGGGGGCGCAAGGTGCGCGAGCTTGGATGGCCCACCCAGAGAGATGGGCGCGTTACCCTGTTTACAGCGTCGGAACCCAATAAGCGCCTCACGTCGGTCGAGTTTCTCGCGAGGCGTTTAGTGAATGCAGGGGCCAATCGCGACAGCGCAATAGTTGCTGTCGGCGGGGGTGTGACCGGAGACGTAGCAGGCTTTATCGCGTCGATTTACATGCGCGGCATCCCATGCTTTCAAATCCCGACAACCCTTCTTGCCCAAGTGGATAGCAGCATCGGCGGCAAGACAGGAGTGGACCTGCCGGAAGGCAAAAACCTGCTCGGAACCTTCCAGCAGCCAAGACAGGTCTATATAGACCCCCGATTCCTCACAACTTTGCCCGATGAGGAATTAAGGCAGGGAATGGCCGAGGTGATCAAGTCTGCCATGATTGGCGATGAAGTTCTGTGGAAATTCGTGGAAAACAGCTCCGAGGCCATCAGGAAGCGAGACCCCGACGCGCTGCTGAGAATAATTTCGGCAAGCTGCATGCTTAAATCCCGAATCGTTGAGGCCGACGAAAAAGAATCCGGACACAGGCGCGTTTTGAACCTCGGTCACACCGTGGGCCATGCGATCGAGAAACTTAGCGGCTTCAAGCTGAGACACGGTGACTGCGTTGCAACCGGCATGATGGCGGCCGCAACCCTTGCGCACCAGTTGGGAAAGATGCAGACCGGTGAATTGGAGCGGCTGGAAAGCATCTGCGAACTCTGGGAAATGCCGGTCCGCATCGCTGCCTCGACAGAATCCCAGTCTATTATTGACGCAATCCAGACCGACAAGAAGCGTATCGGCGAAAAGCTGCATTTCATAATGCCGGTATGCATAGGCAAGGTCATCGAGGTTACGGACATAGATCAGGGTGAACTCAACAGAGCTCTGAAGTCTCTAGGGGCGAGTTGACAACAGCATTCAGCAATGAGTGAACAGTGAGCAGAAAAAGGATTCAAGGAACAAAGCTCTGCTCACTGCTCACCGCGTTCACTGCCCTAATGCTGCCGCGAAATTTCCGCGTCCTTGAGGGTCGTGAAGATAAGCCTGCCGGCGGTAGTCTGCAGTATGCTGGTCACCGAGACCTCGACTTCCTTTCCGAGATGCCTGCTGGCGTTTTCCACGACCACCATGGTTCCGTCTTCCAGATAAGCTATCCCCTGCCCTTGCTCCTTGCCTTCTTTCAGAATATGGAGCCTGAGCACTTCACCGGGAAGAACCACCGGTTTCAGTGCATTGGCAAGCTGGTTGATGTTCAAAATGCGAATTCCCTGGACCTCTGCCACCTTCGCAAGGTTGTAATCGTTGGTTACTATCTTTGCATTTAGCCTCAAAGCAAGGGCCACGAGTTTTGCATCGACCTCGTTCAGATTCTCGAAGTCCTGTCTGTCGATCCGAACCTCAACGAGTTTCTCCTGCTGAAGGCGCTTGATGATGTCGAGCCCTCGCCGACCCCGTACTCTCCTCGTGGGATCGGGGCTGTCCGCAATGTGCTGAAGTTCTTGCAGCACGAACTCGGGAATCACCAGCACACCTCCAAGGAAGCCGGTCTCCACTATGTCTGCGATTCGTCCATCTATGATTACGCTCGTATCGAGAATTTTGGTAAGTGGACTTCCGCGCGTTCCCCTGACCAACCAGGCCCAATTCGGGAATCGCAGTTCCTCGATCTTAATACTGCCCAGCACCATCCCTATGTAACCAAAAATGCAGGATAATATAATATAGATGACAACGTTGACCGTGGTGTTCTGGATGGAGGCAAATCCCACGCCGATCAGTTTGGCAATGAAAAGTCCGAGAACCAAGCCAATAGTCCCGCCTGCCAGGACTTTAAGAGGGATATGCTTGACCAGTTTCTCGACGCTAAGGCCCGCGAGACCGGCAATCGTGCCTGCCAGCAAACCAGCCCATGGAGCCCAATTATACTGGACTACATTTTCATTGTTCAGGTTTACGCCTATAAGGTACCCTCCAAAGGCGCAAATGACCATCAGGGTCAATTTCAAAATGAGCCAACCCCATTTCACACTTCTCACCCCCCTTCTCATAATAATATGCGGGTAAAAGCAAAAAATGCCAGTTCCAGGAAGGAATCTTTAGTGGAAAGATAGGATGGAAATGAAAGATTCAGCCGGACCCGGCTATCTCAACAAATCGCATATAGACTGTTCGATTTGGTCTTCAGTGACGTCCTGGACAATGGAGAGTTCTTTGAGAAGCAGCGTTCTTGCCGTATCCAGCATCTTTCTTTCGCCGAAGGAAAGTTCTTTGTCCCCTTTGAGGACGGTCAGATCACGGAGCACCTCCGCAAGCTCGTATATGGACCCGGTCTTGATCTTTTCCATATATTCGCGGTAGCGCCTGTTCCATGTACCCCCGTTAACCGAAACTTCCCTGCGCAGCAGTATGTCGAAGACCCTGGGGATGTCGGTCTGGGTGATCAAGCCTCGCAATCCAACCGTTTGAGCGTTCGGCACCGGGATCATGATTTTCATACCATTGTCAAGAATGCGCATGATATAGAAATCCTGGCGCTTGCCACCGATACTTTTCGACTCGATGGATTCGATTTTCCCTACGCCATGTGCCGGGTAAACAGCTAGATCGCCGATTTTAAACATAAAACCTCCAGAGTGCGGAGAAAAAGGTCCAGAAAGCAAAGCACTCTAATTTTATCATTAACTGGGATATTTGCAAAGAGTTAATCTGGTTCCGGAAGGGATTGAGTCAAAAAGCAGGCGATACAGTAAAAGATGTGGAGTAAATAGCATTACGATCCTGCAGAGGTGAAGAAAAGAGAATAATTCCGGCGTGTATCCGCGCAGGGCAGCTTTACGCCGCCCGTGGCAGAGCTGGAATCAAGCCAGTAATTATTTTACACCATCGGGACGAAATAATACATAGTAAATGGTCTATCCCGGGAAATACGGCGTATAGCCGCCCAGTCGTTCATTCGGCAGGCTTGGCCTGTGGAACCGATTGCAATGGGGCCAGCGGTTGTTGCGGCGGCTGCATCAGAGGGGCAAACCTTTTGTCCACGCGCTCAACTTCCGATTTTATTCGCTGATGCAAATGGGCATAGGCATCTTCAAGCGATTTTTCCATGACCACAATTTGCCCCTGGCTTACAATCAACCGCTTAAGTTCCGGGATTTTGAGCTGTGTCGAGGACTTGAGATAAACAGGCTGAATATAGAGTATCACCTTGCCGACCGGCAGAACTATTATCTTGCCCCTGTCCACCTGCGATCCCGCCTGGTCCCAGAGCGTAAACTGCTGGGCGATCTCCGTGTCCTGGTTTGCGAGGGCGTAAATCTGGGAAGGGCCGTAGACGAGTTCTCCTTTCGGAAAATTGTAAACGATAATCTTGCCATAATAGGGACGGTCGCAGCCAACAAGCGTCAGGGACCGGAGATTATCACGCCCGCTCGGTCTCATGGGCAGCAGCAGCAAAAAGTCGAACCTGCCGGGCTTTATCAGGTCCAATGTCAGGTAATAAGGGCTGACTTGTAAGGACTCACTGCCCCTGTACGTATTTGCGAAATCCCAAACGTCCTCTTGTTGATAGAACACTTCCGGGTCGGTCTGGTGATATTTGGCATAGATAGCCATCTGAATCTGAAAAAGCGTCCTCGGATAGCGCACGTGCGGTTGCAGTTGTTCGGGCATCTGTGCCGCGTTCTTGAAAATGCCGGGATAGATTCGGCTATATGCCATGACGATGGGATCGTGAGGGTCGTAAAGATAGAAATCGACACTTCCGTCGTAGGCATCCATTATGATTTTAACCGAATTGCGGATGTAATTTATTTCCTCATTTTGCCAATTGGAATGCATGGATATCGGGTACATGTCCGAGGCCGTGTATGCGTCCTGAATCCAGTAGAGTTTTTTTTCGGTGACCACCATGTATGGTTCGGAGTCAAGAATCAGATAGGGCGCCAAGGTCTGAACACGTTCGGCCAGCGTGCGCCGAAAGAGTATCCTGGAATCAGGAGTCATCTTGGTTGTGAAAAAAATGTTCTTGTCCTTGAAAAAATCCGCAAAAACCAAGCGTTTGAGAAGGGAATCGAGCGGAACTCCCCCTTTTCCGCTATAGGAAGTCATGTTGTTGGTCGCGCCCTTGGGATAGTCTATTTCACCGGAGCTGTTCGGCGCGATTACATAGTTACTGGCATTTTCCCCGAAATAGATACCCGGCTGCTCGATTTTAAATCCGTACTCCGACTCTGGCGGAATTCCATGTATGAACCAGACCAACGGTTCGCCACCGGCCTGGTCCGCTGGAGTCATTACGGCCCCATATCCATGAGTGTAGGAAAGGTGTTCGTTCACCCAGTTCTTGGCGCCTTCCGGAATTAGGTTGTAGTTCAGTTCGCGGGCTGAAAGAAAAACCTGCTGATAAAAGTCGTTTACGGTATACCGGTCGACGTCTATGTTCGGGAAGTCGTAGTAGGTCCTAAGGTTTTGGAGCTGTTTGTAAACGTCGTCAAGCATGTCGCCGTCCCAAACCGGGGTGTTTCTCAAAATTGTCTGGACGTCCGGTACCGAAATCTCCGTAGGAATACGTTCGGGAGAGAAGTCGCGAATTTCCACATCGTCCAGCCTGTAGGCCGAAAGAGTCGATTCGATATTGTTCTGGATGAAGGGGCGCTCCTTTGAACTTTCGTTTGGCTTAACGATATATTTTTCGACCTCCTGTGGGAGGAAATCCGAGTACGTGGCGCCCAGGGCAAGGGCAAACACGACAGCGAGGCCGGCAAAAACCCGGATGCCCCTGTGTGTATTGATGAGGTAGATCAGGGAAACAGCGGTCCCAACCAGCAGGATGAGGCAAATCCAGATCAGGGGCTTTGTGATGTTCATTTCGACGTAGCCCGGACCGTAAAAAAGCGGCAGATGACTTCTGGAATAAAGAAGGCCATAGAGCTGAAGAACAAAATCCCATATTTCAATAAGCAACACCGCCAGGACCAGTATGTTCAGGTGTATCCGCGCCCCGGCGGGAAGCCGCTTCTCCTGTCGGCCAAGGATGCGCCTCTCGATCAGGTACAGGAGCGCCATTGAAGCCAGCAGAACGCCGAAAGCCATTAGCAGGCGCCGCTGAATGAGTGTGTATATCGGGTAGGCAAAAAGATAATAGGCGATGTCCTTACCGTATACCGGGTCGGCCACCCCGGCGTTGCGGGAAAAAATATAGAGCAGGAAAGACTCCCACCGATTGTAAAGAGGCAGGGCGACCACGACGGAAAGGATGATCGAAAGGGGCGTATAGACCCACATCGAGCCGGTCCTGAATCCCCTGAGCAGATGCCGGTATGATTTGAGCGAGGCGTCCGTTGCAGTTTTGCCCGGCACGGTGGCCCCGAGGAAGCGGGAAGCCACCCAGAAATTCAAGAAGAATATCAAAAAGAAGAACAGGGAGACCGACCCGAAAACAGCATACCTGTAAAGGGTCCGCTGCCAGAAATAGGCTTCGTAGCCAAGAGACCCGAACCACCAGATATCGACCAGGAAGTCTGCGAAAAAGAAGCTGAGCAATAGTATGATACAGGCAAGAGCAAGAATCGACACAACGCAGGCGGCCAGCCATCGTTTCCAGTGGACCATTCCATTCTCCTCGATTGTGGAATTGCATGGCGGAACAGTTTGAACAAGTTTAATCATTCGTAAAATAATCGAAATATATCTTCAAAGCATTTCCACCTTTTTGTACAAAAAAAGCTTATAGCAGCGCCCCTGTAAACCTCACCCCAATTCAGAGACAATAGTATATACACGGTGACATAAATAATTTCGAAACAACGGGTTTGCGTGACTCATGCGGGAGCCAGGTCAGAACCTTTCCCGGACTCAATCCGGGATCGGGTCGCCCTAGGGGTAACGGGCAGTGAGGGTTTGCGCAAGTATTATCGGCGGCGCCCAAAAAATCCCCGCACAGGTGCAGGGATTTTCGTCCAAACAGGAGAGGCGGCAATCGCTTGCCGCCTCCGGTTTAAATAGTCTTTACAGCCAGGCTCTTACACCACTTTGAGACCTCTAGCGGGCCTTGGCTGAAGCTGCTGCAAGCATGTCCTTGACGCCTGCCTGTTCTTCCAGCAGTTCCTTCAGGGTGAAGTCCATCTTTTCGCGCGAGAACGCGTCGATCTCCAGGCCCTTTACCCTTTGGTACTTACCGGGCGTGCAGGTGACCGGCACTCCGTACATGACGCCCTCGGGGATACCGTAGGAGCCGTCAGAGGCAAGGCCCATGGTCACCCATTTGCCGTCGGTGCCCAGAGCCCAGTCGTGCATGTGCATAATTGCCGCGTTGGCGGCTGAAGCTGCGGAAGACAGGCCGCGGGCTTCGATGATCACAGCGCCGCGCTTGCCGACCTTGGGAATGTATTCGGTTTTGTACCAGTTTTCGTCAACGAGCTTGTTGGCGGGCTTGCCGTCAACAGATGCGAAGCGGATGTCGGGATACATGGTAGGTGAATGATTGCCCCACACTATCATCTTCTCGACTGAATCGACCGGCTTGCCAACCTTACCGGCGAGCATAGACTTGGCGCGGTTGTGATCAAGGCGCAGCATCGCCGTGAAATTAGCCTTCGGAAGGTCCGGGGCCGAATTCATGGCAATCCAGGAATTGGTGTTGGCCGGGTTTCCGACCACGATCACGCGGATGTCGCGCGATGCAACTTCATTCATAGCCTTGCCCTGCTCGATGAATATCTTAGCATTTTCCATCAGCAGGTCCTTGCGCTCCATGCCCGGGCCGCGCGGCCTCGCTCCAACGAGAAGCGCGTAGTCCGCGTCCTTGAAAGCAACCAGGGGGTCTCCGGTGCCGACCATTCCAGCCAGAAGCGGGAACGCACAGTCGTCAAGTTCCATCATGACGCCTTTGAGCGCCTGTTGGATCTTATCTATCGGCAGTTCCAGCATCTGCAGGATGACTGGCTGGTCTTTTCCAAGCATTTCGCCGCTGGCGACGCGGAACAAAACGGCGTAGCCTATCTGCCCGGCGGCTCCGGTAACTGTAACACGTACGGGGGGTTTGGCCATTTTACTACTCCTCTTTTAGCTTGAGTGCGGTTGCAATTCAATTACCCGATTACCGCGAGTACGTCGCCTTTCTGAACGCTCGAACCCTCTTTGCAGCATATCTGCTTTACAGTTCCAGAGACCGGCGCCAGGATTGAGTTTTCCATCTTCATGGCCTCGAGGACCATTACGACGTCACCCTCTTTTACCGTGTCGCCCTCTTTCACCGCATATTTCATGACCATGCCCGGCATTGGGGCTTCGAGCTTTGTGCCTCCGGCAACCGGCGCGGCTGCCTTGGGTGCGGCGGCCGGAGCTGCAGCAGGGGCTGCCGCAGGCTTGGGAGCGGCCGCAGGAGCCGGCCTCGGAGCGGCTGCAGGCATCGGGGCGATTCCAGTGATCATCGGAGCGCCGCCGATTGCCTCAACTTCTACCGAGAAGTAATCGCCATCGACAAAAACGTTGAACTGGCGGGCTGCATCGCCCTTCGGAGGAACTTCCTTCTTGGGCTTCTCAACCAGCAATCCGGCCTTGGCCTTCTTGACCAGGTCGGCTTCCTTCGCGCAGTCCTCAAGGGTCTTGGGCATAACCTCAGGCGGAATGGGCTCCTTGCCGTACTTCCAGTTAAGGAAACGCTTTCCGGTCATCGGGTACATACCATAGATAAGGACGTCGTCGATGTCCTTGGCCAATCCCTTGGTATCCTCCCAGTTCTTGGGCATTTCATCTTCGAGAATCTCAGCGGGACGACCGGCGAAGGGGGTCTCGCCTCTCGGGTAACCTTTAAGGGCCTTCTTCTGGATTTCCGGATCGACGGGTACCGGCGTATGACCATAGAGGCCGAAGAACAGATCCTTACTCTGGGCGGAAATCATCTTATAGCGCTCTTCGGGCGTGTCGAAGAGAACATTGTTTACTGCCTGGATACCGACGATCTGGCTGGTGGGAGTTACCAGGGGAACCTGGCCCATCTCTTTGCGGACCTGGGGCAGCGCTTTGAAAACGGCATCGAGCTTTTCGGATGCGCCCATCTCGCGGAGCTGGTTAATAAGGTTGGAGAGCATGCCCCCCGGTGTCTGATGGAGCAGAACGCCGATGTCTATTGTTGACATGCGGTCATCGAGCAGGTGACGATACTTGGGCGAAACCTTCTCGAACCATGCGCTGCATTTGGCAAGCTGATGCAGGTCAAAACCGGTGTCTCTATTGGTGTGCCTCAGAGTCATTACAAGAGGCTCGATGGCCGGGTGCGAGCTGCGGTATGCCCACGGGGACAGACAGGTGTCAACTATGTCCACGCCGGCCTCGATTGCCTTGAGCAGCGCCAGGTCAGCCATACCGGAGGTGAAATGGCTGTGAAGATGGATGGGGATCTTTACGTTTTCTTTGAGGGCTTTGACCAGGTAGTAGGCGTCATAAGGAGCAATGAGGCCCGCCATGTCCTTGATGCAGAATGAATCCGAGCCCATGTCCTCAAGCTGTTTCGCACACTTTACCCAATAATCGAGGTTGTAAACCGCGCCGCCCATCCGGGGTTCGGTGAGCGAATAGGACATGGTTCCCTGGAAGTGCATCCCGTTTTTCTTGATCGGTTTGATAACCGTTTCGAAATTCCGGAAGTCATTGAGTGCGTCAAAGGTCCGGAAGACCTCGATTCCGTTTGCGCATGCGCGATCGACGAAGGCCTCGGCCATATCGTCGGCGTAGTTGCGGTACCCTACGAGATTCTGGCCGCGCAGCAGCATCATCAGCTTGGTCTTCTTGAGGTATTTCTTCAGTTGGCGGGGTCTTTCCCAGGGGTCTTCATTAAGGAAACGATGCATGGTATCGAATGTTGCGCCGCCCCATACCTCCATTGACCAGTATCCGACCTTCTCCATCTCCTCGGCGATAGGCAGCAGGTCTTCGGTCCTTCCGCGGGTGGCGAAAAGCGACTGATGACCATCGCGGAAAGTCAAATCGCCTATCTTGATCGGGTTATCCACCTTGACCTGTGGCTCATCAAGCAGTTTCGCAATTAGTGAAGTACCGTGCAGATGTGAATTCTCCATTCCTCTGTCTCCTTTTTCAATTCGAGATAATCTCAGTTTAGCATCAGCTTACTTCAGAACCGGACTTTGAACCCCAGAAGTCAGTTCGCAAGGAAACATGCCCGAAAAACTGCCGCTATCTTAATTTGACCTTCGGGCTTCAACAGTCGACGAATCAAAGCCGGAAAGGTCAAAGGCCGAATCGCCTAACGAGGCAAGCGCATCTGCCAGGTCCACCTGATGTCCATGGCGGCCTTTCTTCCGGCCAGGGCAAATGGGCTGCTCATGACGAGCGGCGGCTGTGCGGGCCGGCTCAATGGCTGCGCAAGTAACGCCTCCTGCTCGGCCTGAAGGTAAAACCCGATAGCGGACGAAATAGCCGCAATCACCTTTTGATCAACACTCATCAGTAACCTCCATCTTCGTCATCGAGTACAATCAGGTTCAGCTCCAACACCCCTTCAGCATATGAAAAATCAGCCCGGCAAGAGTCCGAGATCCGCCTTAGCTCATGCAGCCCGGCGGGTCTTTTTCTTCAGGTTGCTGATCCGTCGGCGAAAAGAGTCGGCCAGCTTTTTCTTTCCTTCTCCGGCGGCCTTTTCCCGCTTATCCTTCAACTCCCCGATTTTTGCCTTGAGGCTGCGGACATCGACATCTTTTTTCTTGGTCTTCTCATCGACGATACCACGCACTTCTTTGATCCCAGCGATCAACTCGGCCTTATTCATCGCATGCACGCCAACCAGACCACCGGTAGAAAGGGCCAAATCGCGAAGTTCTTTCGCGGTCATCCTATCGAGCGGTTTTTCCTTCTTTTCTTTTTCCTTTTTGCCCATTTTCTCTATTCCTTATCCTTCTGTTGTTGTTTATCAAACATGTCCGCTATTTTGAGAAAGGGCCTGAACAAATCTATCGGGATCGGAAAAAGCGTAGTCGAATTGTGTTCAGATGCTATCTCGCGTAACGTCTGTAAATAACGAAGCTGAAGCGCAATGGGGCTCTTCTCGATAATATCGGCAGCCGCTGCGAGCCGGTCCGCGGCCTGGAACTCTCCCTCGGCGGCGATCACCTTGGCCCGTCGTTCGCGTTCAGCTTCAGCCTGCTTCGCCATTGCCCTCTGCATCTCCTGGGGCAGGTCGATCTGTTTGAGTTCGACAAGTGAGACTTTTATTCCCCAGGGATCGGTATGACTGTCGAGAATTTCCTGAATATGAGCATTTACTTTGTCTTTTTCCGAAAGCAGAGTGTCGAGTTCTTCGTGGCCGCAAACCGTGCGCAACGTAGTCTGAGCAAGCTGGCTTGTGGCATAGAGATAATTTTCGACAGAGACGACCGCCTTGACCGGATCGACTACCCGGAAATAAATTACGGCGCTCACCTTAACAGAAACATTATCACGCGTGATGACGTCCTGTGTCGGCACCTCCTGGACGATGACGCGAAGACTGACCTTCTGAAGCCTGTCGAGCACCGGGATAAGGAGGATAATCCCCGGCCCTTTTGCACGAATAACCCGCCCGAGGCGGAAGATCACACCCCGTTCGTATTCGTTTAGAATACGAATGGCATTTGCCAGGAACAGAATCGCGAAAATGATTATCGCGATAAACGAAGCACTCAGGTTAAAAAACATTCACCCCTCCTGCAACCCTTCCATCGGCATGAAAGACGATAGAACTTATTTTCACTATCTACCACCGATCTTTTTTACTTTCAACTTTAAATTATGCACTTCCAACACTTCGACCTTTTCTCCCACTTCGATTCTCTGCTCGGCCTGTGCATTCCACAATTCGCCGTTCACAAATACCCTGCCCTCGGGGGCAATTTCCACGCGCACTTCGCCAATCATCCCCACCATGGCCTCCTGGCCGGTCTGTGGTTTTCTCACCTGAGCCCTGAAGGCAAGGCGCGCTACCGCGGCAAAAAATACGGAGACCGCCACCGTGGTCGGCAGAAAAACCGATAGAGAGATCTGCATTGGTTCCTCCGGATACCGGAACAGCATGAGCGAACCCAGCACGAGGCAAAGCACCCCGGCCAGGCTGAGAAGGCCGTGTGAGGCGACTTTCATTTCCAGGATGAAAAAGATAATCGCCAGAAGGATTATCAAAAACCCGGCGTAGTTCACCGGAAGGGTCTGCATGGCATAAAGCGCGAGTACGATCGAAATGCCCCCTATTACTCCCGGCAAAACCGCACCGGGGCTGGACAGCTCGAAATAAAGCCCTGCCAGTCCTATCATCAGAAGGATGTAGGCAAGATTAGGGTCGCTTATGGTGCGCAGGATGCGGTGCTGAAAGCCCGGCAAAATGGTGCGCTGCTCTGCCCCCTGGGTTTTGAGAACGACCTTTGTCCCCCCGCGCTGGAGCGTCCAGCCGTCAAGCTTATTTATCAAAGCGGGCAAACTGTCGGCTTCGAAGTCTATGACATTTAGCCTGAATGCTTCTTCGGCGGTCGCTGATACGCTTTTTTTGACGGCATCCTCCATCCATTCGGCATTTCTTCCCCGCTGAGCGGCGATGCTTCTGGCGAAAGCGAGGGTATCGTTGAGGATTTTTTCACTCATGGAAGAAGACAACTCGCCGCCTGCGCCAGTTACCGGGTGGGCTGCACCGATGTTGGTGCCGGGCGCCATCGCAGCGATATCGGCGGCGGCCGTAATAAACATACCGGCGGAGGCTGCCTGTGCGCCGCTGGGATATACATAGACGACGGTTGGAACTTCGGAATTGAGAATCGCCTGAGTGATTCCACGCATCGAGGTCATCAGCCCGCCCGGCGTGTCCAGAAGAATAATCAGGCATACTGCCTTGTCGTCTACCGAGCGTTTAATAGCGTATTTTGTGAAATCCTCAACCCCGGGATTTATCGAGTCCTTGATCTGGACTATATTGATGTGGGACTGTTGCGGTTCGACCGGCGCGATATAAAAAAGAAAAACCGCGATCACGAAAAGGGCCGAAAGCAAAAAGATTTGCCTGGTATTCATGTCAAGTGACCGCCTTTCTTGCAATGAATCGATCTGCCCCGACGCTGGCGAAATTCGCTGGGACCTTATGCCCGCAGGACTCTGAGCACTTCTTTCAGGTCCTGCCATGCCGCCGCTTTTTGGGAAGGGCTTCTCAACAGATAAGCGGGATGGTACGTGCATATCAGAGGAATCCCTCGCCAGATATGGACCTTGCCGCGAAGCTGGAACATCGGGCGTGTATTCCCCAGAAGACCTTGGGCCGCGCTCAGTCCGAGCGCGCAAATTACCTTGGGGCCAAGGGCCTCGATCTGCCTGAACAGGAAAGGAGAACAAGCGGCCGCTTCGTCCGGCTGCGGGGCCCGGTTCTCCGGCGGGCGGCACTTTACGACATTGCAGATATAGACTTCCCGGCGCTCGAAACCGATTGCAAAGATCATTTTATCGAGCAGCTTTCCTGCGCGGCCGACAAAAGGGCGTCCCTGCCGGTCTTCTTCGGCCCCCGGCCCCTCACCGACAAAGACCAGGCCGCTTTTGGCCGAACCTTCCCCAAATACCAGGTTAGTACGGCCGGAATGAAGCCTGCACCTGGTGCACCCGGTCAGTTCATTGCTTATCAGCGTGAGTTGTTGTTCCCCGGTTTGGCAAGCTGCCGCACGCTGGATTAGATCCCGGGTTGTTTGAGACCTGTATGCCCAGTCCCGGAGACCTCCGGCCTTAAAACCCTCGAAAATCAACCGCAGCTTTTGCAAACATTGGGCAAGCTCACCGTCCGTCATTTCCTGAATCAACTCCAGCACCTCCGAGGAGCCGCTCCACTCTGTCCCATATTTCCGAGGCAACCTGCTCCTTTGTAAGGGGAGGCAGGTCGGTAACGGCGCCATTGCGTTCGATAATCTTTACCTCGTTTGTGTCGCAGCCGAACCCGGAGCCTGATTTGGAAAGGTCGTTGGCCACGATGAAATCGAGATTCTTTCGGATCAGCTTGCCCTTTGCATTTTCAAGAAGATTTTCGGTTTCCGCCGCAAATCCTACCAAAACCTGAGCCGGCGGCTTGATGTCTCCAAGAGCGGCCAGAATGTCAGGATTGGGCTCGAGCAGAACCGTGTGTGCTTCGGCAACCTTTTTGAGCTTCTGAGAGGCTCTTTGCGAAGGCCTGTAGTCGCTCACGGCGGCGGCCATCACTACGGCGTCGAGTTCAGGGCAAAGCCCGGCAATAACGTCCCTCATCTCCAGCGCGCTCGTAACGCAGGTTCGCTCGACCCCGGCAGGGGCCTCAAGAAAACAGGGCCCTGAAACAAGGTGCACCCTGGCGGACCTGCGTGCGGCAATCTTTGCCAGGGCATAGCCCATTTTCCCGCTTGAGGGATTGCTCATAAAGCGGACGGGATCGAAAGGCTCCCAGGTGGGACCGGCGCTGACCAAAACGCGCCTGCCGGCAAGAGTTGGCGGCGTCAACACCCTAACGGCCTTCTCCAAAATGTCTGTGATCTCTGCCAGACGGCCGGCTCCTTCCTCCTGGCAGGCAAGCCAGCCGACACCCGGCGGCTGGATTTGGTAGCCAAGTTCGGCCAGAGTCTTCAGGTTCCGTTGTGTGGCTGGATGCTCCCACATCTTGACGTTCATCGCCGGACAGACCAGCACCGGAGCGGTTGTGGCGAGCAATATGGTCGTAAGGTAGTCATCGGCAATCCCTGCGGCCATTTTTGCCATGAGATCGGCCGTGGCAGGGGCAAGAATAACCAGGTCCGGAAGCCTCGCCTTTTCAATATGGCTAATCCGCGACTCGGATTCCATACTGAACAGGTCTATGCCCACCGCATTGTTCGAAAGCGCCTGGAAAGTAAGAGGGGTTACGAACTGCTGCGCGTTTGCAGTCATCACTACGTAAACCGAAGCGCCCTGCTTGACCAGAAGCCGCACCAGTTCTGCTGCCTTGTATGCGGCTATACCGCCGCTAACACCCAAAAGGATCGATTTTCCATTCAACATAAGCGTCAAACCATTATTAAACCTTATCAGCCCTTGGCCTCCAAATGGAGAACCCTAAGTTAAGTTCCCGCTACAGGCGATACATAGATTTCGACATAAGTATAATATGTATCTTCCTTCACCAGTATCACGCAAATCTTGTCCGGCTTGTCGAAAATGAGAAGCGACCGGTTGTACCTGAACTCACCTTTCAGTCTCCAGCCTTCGCGAGGGAGCGCCGATGCAAAAAAGTTCATCACGGAATTAGAATCGACTCTGCCCCGCAGCGTCAAGAACCCCATTCTTATCTGGCCGGACTGGAAAACATATGAATTCTTTGATTGTATATTAATTTCAGGCGGAATAGGGATATCGTTGAAATCGAGAAATTTGGCTCTGGGCCCGGAAGGAGCAGCAGGAGGCGGAGTGGAAGCGGGCCCGGCAGAGGGTCCGTAGGCCGGTCCGGGTCCGGCGGAAGGTTCGGGCGGCGGCTGAGATTGGGTCACCGGGTTGGGTGGCGGAGCGTTCGACCCAGCGCAGCCGTAAGCGGTCACCAGACAAACACACAAAGCCATTATCGAGTATCTCTTGGCGTACTTTTTAAATCGCACAGCCTTCTCCTATGTATAAACGTCACGCTGCCAACGAGCACTCTATATGTTCATCCTGATTTGCGCAAAAAAAACGGATTGTGCTTCTTCTCCATGCCCACCGTAGTGCCTGGACCGTGGCCGGGATAGATAAGAGTTTCGTCCGGAAGCGTGAAAATTTTGGTGCGAACCGAATCCATGATTTGCTGGAACGAACCTCCGGCCAAGTCGGTCCTCCCAATTGAGCCGGCAAAGATGAGGTCTCCGGAAAAAAGGATACCCTGCTCTCTCCAGTAGAACGAAACGTGTCCCGGAGTATGGCCCGGAGTGGAAAGGACCTCCATGCAAATGGCGCCGAACTGCAACTGATCGCCTTGCGCCAGAGACCTGTCGACTTCATAGGGTGAAACCGGGCGGATCTCCGGAAAAAAGCGCGCCGCAAGCCCGAAAATGACTTGAAGCAGTGAATTCCGGTCTTCCGAATTGAGGTATATTTCGCCGCCGCACTGTTTTTTGAGGGTCCATGCAGCCATAGTGTGATCGATATGGGCGTGAGTGACAAGAATCGCTGAAAGTTTGAGCCCAAGCTCCCGCAGCTTCGCGCAAATGCGCTCGCCTTCCGCCCCCGGATCTATCAGGACCGCCTTTCCGCTCTCCCTGTCGCCAAGCAGGTAGCAGTTGGTCTGGAACATGCCAACGATCAGGTGCTCGAAAATCATCGGGGTTTATCCGCTCAACACAGCTACTCATTGGGCCACATCGCACGGCTTTTCAAAACTGCCGCAAACAGAGCAGGTTTCGAATCCCCGTGGCCTGCTATTTTTCCGATATAATCAATTCCTCGATTGGCCGCCTGTGCGAGCTCTGGTTGGAGTGAGCCGGATACCCGACGGCCACGATAGCCATAAGCTCCAGCCGCTCGGGGAGTTTCAGAACCTCTATGACACGGTCCCCGTTTTTGAGGATTTCACCGATCCAGACAGCGCCCAGATCAAATGAATGCAGCGCCAGGAGCAGGTTTTGCAAACAAGCCCCGACCGCCTGGCAATCTTTCGTGCGGTCGTACGAGGCATCCTTGTCCAGGAAAACCGCAACAAGCGCGGCGGCTGATTTGAGAGTTGAGGAATATCTCGTAAGGGCGGCTAGAGCTTCTTTGGTCTCCCTCTCCCAGATAAGCGCGAAGCGCCAGGGCTGGTTATTCAATCCCGAAGGCGCCCAGGATGCGGCTTTCAAGGCGGCCATCAACAAATCTCGAGAAACCGGCGCATCCTGAAAGCGGCGAATACTACGACGTTCATAAATCGCCTTCATTACAGGAGAATCAGGCGTTTGCATTGATTTGTCCCCCCTGCTTTCTCAAGGCAAAGTATCCCACAGAACCAGTTCAGTACAAAAGAAATAATTTTGCTTCGCCCCCTGCCGAACTGGAAACTGCTAAGGGGGAAGATGATGCATAGCGAATTTATGGATTTATATTTCAAGGATTGTCTTCTATAATAAGCGACTTTGATCTCAGAACGGATTCACGGGGAAGGAGGGCTGAATTGCCCTGCTTCGTGCATTTTTTATGTCGCACCGGAAAGACCTGGCTTTGGATTACGGCATGTCTAACGAGAATTTAATTGAAATACGCAGCCTCAATAGTTTCTACAATACCCTCCAGGTGCTGTTCGATATAAGTTTCGCAATACCGAAACGTTGCGTCACCGTAATTATGGGGGTTAGCGGCTGTGGGAAAACTACCCTTCTCCGTCACCTTACCGGCCTGAAAGAAACAGGCGCGAACCAGATCTTCATCGATGGTGAGGATTTGGGCGCATTTTCCGAAACCATGCTCATGAAATACAGGCGCAGAATTGGCGTCCTGTTCCAGAGCGGCGCCCTCTTCAATTCCTTGTCTCTCACCGAAAATATCTCCATACCACTGAAGGTCCATACCAAACTGGCTGATGAAACGATCCGGATCATGTCTGTAATGAAGCTCAATCTGGTCGGGCTGGCCGAATTTTGCGGCTATATGCCTTCCCAGATCAGCGGGGGGATGAAAAAAAGGGCTGGGCTGGCAAGGGCGCTGATCATGGACCCCGAGATACTGTTTGTGGATGAACCGTCTTCCGGTCTCGACCCCATTACGGCCGCAGGCCTGGATCGCTTGATCCTGGAATTGCGCGAAACCTTGGGAATGACTGTAGTAGTAGTCACCCATGAACTTGCGAGCGCCTTCAAAATAGCAGATCGGATCCTTGTGATGGACGGGGGCAAAATACTGGCTGCCGGCAATCCGGAAGAGGTCCGAAACAGCGCAGACGAGCGTGTCCAGCAATTCCTGAACCGTGAGGCCGACACCTACAAAAAACACATGGACTCCTATTACGAGCGCCTGCTCGATGCTACTGGGAAATGTCCTCTTGAGTAAAAATCGTGCAGGAGCGCTTTGATGCTCAATCCTATTCAGTTACTTGGCGCTTACGCATTGAGGCAGGTAATTTCGGCCGGCCGTATGGGATTGTTTTTCGTTTACACGATCCGCGGCATCATCCTGCCGCCTGGAAAATTCTGGCCCACTGTAAAGCAGATAGAGTTCATAGGTACCAAGTCGTTCGTGGTGATAGGCTTTACCGCCGCTTTCACCGGGATGGTGCTCGCTCTGCAGGGCTACCATACACTGACCAAGTTCGGTTCTGAAGGCTGGTTGGGATCTGCGGTGGGATTGTCTTTGGTCCGCGAGCTTGGGCCTGTCCTCACGGCATTAATGGTAACGGGCAGGGCCGGGTCAGCCATGGCCGCGGAAATCGGGATAATGAGGATCGAAGAACAGATTGACGCCCTGCAGTGCATGGCAATCGACCCTTTTTCCTATCTTATTACACCCAGGTTCATTGCAAGTGTGATCGCTCTTCCACTCCTTACTGCGTTTTGCGATGTTATCGGAATTCTGGGAGGTTATTTCATAGGAGTAGGTTTATTAGGGGTAAACGCCGGAGCTTTCTGGGACGGGATTATTTCCAGCGTTGACTGGAGCGATCTCTATATGGGACTTGTAAAATCTGCCTGTTTCTCGGTCCTGATTGTATGGGTATGCACCTACAAGGGTTTTTATGCAGGGGTCGATCAGGGCAGCTTCGGGCCGGAGCAGGTGGGGCGGGCGACCACCGATGCAGTAGTGATTTCATCAATTGCCGTGCTTATAGGCGATTATGTGATCACTTCGATCATGCTTTGACAAACCGAAAAAAGAGGAAAACTCTAATATGGGACTTGATCGAAAGCGCCTGGAGTTTAGCGTTGGGATCTTCGTGATAATCGGTGTGTTTTGCCTGGGGTACCTTTCCTTCACCCTGGGGAATTTCAGCATCAGCAGAGACCGCTATGAAGTGAGCGCCGTATTTTCCACGGTCTCCGGTTTGAAGACGAAGGCCCAGGTAATGCTGGCCGGGGTCAATATCGGCGAAGTCAACAAGGTCCAACTCAAGGACGACCGCGCCGAAATCATCATGAGCATAGACAAGACTGTGAAGATTGAGGAAGACTCAATCGCCAGCATCAAGACCATGGGCATAATCGGGGAAAAATATGTAACGATCACTCCAGGGTCCTCGGACATTTACATTAAAAACGGCGGAGTCATACGGGAAACAGAGCCTCCCCTGGACATCGAATCTCTGATCTCCAAGTTTGTCTTCGGCAGCATGGACAACAAGAAAGACGGCGAAACCAACAAAGGCGGAGAGTAAGAGCCATCTTTGTACAACGGTTCATGGGAAAAGCTTACCATCGAGGAAACCGGCATGAAGATATTCGTTACCGGTGGAACGGGTTTTGTCGGAAGATATGTGACCAGAAGGCTTACCGAGTCGGGCCATGAAGTTTTCATACTCACCCGTTCCCCTTCGAGAGCAAAGGAATTGGTCCCATGGGCAGCCATCGTCGAAGGTGATCCCAAAATACCAGGGGGGTGGCAGCAACGGGCCTCGGTTAGCGACGCGGCGATCAACCTCGCCGGCAGCTCCATTTCTACCCCCTGGACCGATGCGGTGCGAAAGTCCATTATGGACAGCCGAATTCTTACTACGCGAAATCTCGTTGAGGCGCTTTGTTCTTCAGGCAACGAAAAGGTTTTGATTAACGCCTCCGGGGTCGGCTATTACGGAAGCCGCCTGGACGACGAAATTTTGGACGAAGACTCTGCTCCCGGCGCCGAATTCATGTCCAGGGTCACTATAGAATGGGAAGATGAGGCGAAAAAAGCGGCTCAATGTGGGACCAGGGTAGCTCTGTGCCGCTTTGGGATCGTTCTGGGCAGGGGAGGAGGCGCTCTTTCGCTGATGCTGCCCGCCTTCCGCTACCTGCTTGGAAGCTCGATGGGCAGCGGCGGCCAATGGATGTCATGGATTCACCAGGAAGATCTACTCAATATTTTTTCATTCCTATTAAGCGACAGGAAAATGTCAGGTCCGGTAAACTGTGTATCACCAAACCCTACCAGAAATGCTGAATTTGCGAAAACTCTGGCAAGAACCCTGGGCCGCCCCCTTGTCCTTCCAGCGGTACCCGCCTTTTTGCTGCGGACCCTGCTGGGCGAATTCGCAAACGTCGTCTTAAAGGGGCAAAGGGTTATTCCAAAAAGATTGATGGAGAAGGGCTTTTCCTTCCGGTTTCCAACTCTTCAACAGGCCCTTGAAAACTTGATCGAGTGATCTTTTCGATATTTAATCTCTAATTATCAGTAAGTATAGGAACTCCCTGCTATATATAGCGCATACAGTCTCAGGACAAATCCCCCGCTTCGAACAGAACCAGTCAACAAACCAGCGTTCAATAATTATTTCCAGTAAGAACCTAGCCTGCCGACTATATGTAATTCCAGGTCTATTAACACTTGACATTTTTTATTTTCTACCGTAGGAGCATATAATTAGCATCGGGGAGTGTCTGGTTCGATGTTTGGGGGAAATGGGATGGAGTTTTGCAAGGATTGCTCGAAGTAGCGAAACTGCAAGCAACGGGAACAGTACCAGAGAACGAAAGGACTTAGAGAGATGTCGGAAGGCCGCGTGAAATGGTTCAACGACAAAAAGGGTTACGGTTTCATTGAAACGAAGGAGCAGGGAGACGTTTTCGTCCACTACAGTGCCATTTCGTCTGAAGGGTTTCGTTCTTTGAGCGAAGGAGATCGCGTAAGTTTCGAGGTGGAACGTGGACCAAAGGGACCGCAGGCGGTTAACGTCAAGAAACTCGTTTAACTAAATTCTTCCAAATCCAGTCAGATGAAGGGCCGGGCATTTTTACCGGCTCTCATATTTTTGTCGAGCCTCTTGAAAAAGTCCGGGGCCCCATGGGCGGAACCTCGGCAAACGATCCTTCCTTTATCAAATCCCGGTATTCGTATTCGGTCCAACTATTCCAATTCAACGGCCGCCGCCGCATCATCCTGTTTTCCCAGTTCAAAACGGACGCATTCCCATTGTGGGGACTGGCGGAGCTTTCGACAGCTTTCGAGCACCAGGTCGGGGTGATTGTTGGTCTCACTCATGTGGGCAAGGATTACGCAGCGCAAACCTTCGTGATGCACGGCCTCCAGCAGATTGCAAGCGTCTTCATTTGACAGGTGGCCGTGGGCGCTTCGTATTCGCTGTTTAAGAAACCAGGGGTATGGGCCTTCGAGCAGCCTGCCCAAGTCGTGGTTGGCTTCCAACACGAGTCCGTGGCAGCCCTGCAGTCTGACTTTAACCAGGTTGGTGGCAACTCCGAGGTCCGTGCATATCCCAAGCCGTAGTCCGCCGTTTTCAATGATGAACCCGGCTGGTTCGCCGGCATCATGGGAGATGGCGAATGGGTGGATGCGCAGATCGCCGATCTCGAAGCATCGTCCGGTCCCAAAGACTGTAGCCGAAGCGCACTGCCCGACGTTCGGGGGCAGGTTTTCCAAAGTCCCTCTGGTCATGTAGGCCGGCAGGTTGAATTTTCTGCTCAATGTTCCTGCCGCGCTGACATGGTCACTGTGTTCGTGTGTTATAAGGATCGCGTCGAGGGTTTTTGCCGGCGCCGGTGTTTTTTCGAGGCGACGCGTCAGCTCTTTGCAGGTGGTTCCAGCGTCGACAAGAATCCGCGTCTTGGCGCTGCACACCAGGACCGCATTCCCACGGGAGCCGCTCGCGAGCACCTGGAAAAACAGAGGCATCAGGCTTTATCCTTGAGCCAGAGAGTTTTGCAGTGCTTGTGATTCCATTTCCACAGGTCCGTAGAGCATGGCGGCAATTCTATCAGGGCTGTAAATGCCTCGGAACCAGGTCTGTATATCTTCGGAGGTAATGCTGTTTATTTTTTTTTCGATTTCTTCGAAAGGAACATAGCGCCCGAACAGAAATTCATTTTTGGCGAGCCGGCTCATGCGCGAATCGTTGCTCTCGGCGTTAATATACATATTGCCTTTGATGTATTCCTTGGCCGAACTAAGTTCGGCCTCGGGAATAGGCTCCTGGGCAAGTATCGAGAGCTGCCCGTTAATGAGATGCAGGACTTCCTCTATGTTCTCCGGAGAGATACCGGCGTAGAGGCCGAGCATCCCGGTATCTTCATGGCTATGGGAAAAAGAGTATACTGAGTAGGCCAGGCCGCGTTTTTCCCTGATTTCCTGGAAAAGGCGGCTGCTCATACTGCTCCCCAGTATGGTATTGAGCAGGTGTGATGCGAACCGCGTTTCATCGATCTGCGAACTCCCCCGCATGCCCATTGCCAGGTGTACCTGTTCGAGGTCCTTTTTTACGACTCTAGCGGAGAAATGATGAACGGGAGGAGTCCGCTCGACTATTGGGCTTGCATGGTTGAGAGTTTCCATCGCGGGAGCGATCAGGTCGAGAAAAACATGATGATCGAGGTTTCCTGCGGCGGCTACCACGATTCTTTCCGGGTTGAAACGGCTCGCGACAAAGTCGAGCATCTGCTGGCGGCCTGTCTTTTCAACGGTCTCAACAGTGCCATAGATAGGCAGGCCCAGCGGGTTTTGCTTCCAGAAATCCTCCTGGAAAAGAACATGGATGAACTCATCGGGCGTGTCCTCGACCATCCGGATTTCCTGAAGGATGACATTCTGCTCGCGTTCGATCTCCACGGGGGCAAAGACCGATTTGAGAAAGATGTCCGTAAGAAGATCGGCCAACAGTGGAAGGTGGGCGGCAAGGACTTTGGCGTGAAAACAGACATGCTCCTTTGAGGTGAAAGCATTGGCAAAGCCGCCGACTGCATCGAATTCCTTGGCGATGTCCAGGGCACTTCGGCGTTTTGTGCCCTTGAAGAGCATGTGTTCAATGAAATGAGTGATCCCACGCTCAGAGGGGTTTTCATCGCGGGAGCCGGTATTTACCCAGATTCCGGTAGAAACCGAATGGGCGAAAGGAATTTTTTCCGTAACCACCCTGATCCCATTGCGGAGAACCGTTTTCTGGTACAATTTCACCCCTTGCGCAGAACCAGGGGGATTAACCCGCCCCTGCTTCCGATGTAAATGACGATTAAGCGTTGAGACAGGTCTCTCCATGCAAGCCGGAGAGCTCCTGTCAATACAAAATCCCGGCACAAGCCGCAGATCACTCTTATTCGTTTTGTTCCGGAGGCAATGCTGCTTTTCGGCTAAGCCGAATCCTGCCGTCCTTGTCGATATCGATCACCTTAACCAGAACTTCGTCGCCTTCGTTTACAACGTCGGTAACCTTGCGAACGCGCCTGTTTTCGAGCTGAGAGATATGTATCAGGCCCTCTGTATTGGGCAGAATTTCAGCAAACGCGCCGAAGTCAGTCACTCGCACTATTTTTGCCATATAGAGTTCGCCGATTTCCGGCTCCGCGGTGATGTTCCTGATCTTCTCAATTGCTTTGTCACACGCTTCGGCATCAGGGCTCATTACAACGACTCGGCCACTGTCGTCAATGTCGATTTTCGCTCCCGTTTCGGCGACAATCGCTCGGATCACCTTGCCTCCCGGACCGATAACGTCTCGGATCTTATCGGGATTTATCTGAATAGTCTCGACCCTGGGCGCATACCGTGAGAGCTGGGACCTGGGTTCCGAGATGGCTTCCTTCATTTTTCCAAGTATGTGGAGCCGCCCTGCCCTGGCCTGATCGAGGGCTTTTTTCAATATTTCCCGGTTGACTCCGGAAATTTTTACGTCCATCTGGAAGGCGGTGATTCCCTTGTCGGTTCCTGTAACTTTGAAATCCATATCCCCAAGATGGTCTTCGTCTCCAAGGATGTCCGAAAGGACTATGAACTCATCGCCTTCTTTGATCAGCCCCATGGCTATGCCCGCCACCGAATCCGAAACCGGCACTCCTGCGTCCAAAAGGGCCAAGGAAGCTCCGCAGACAGTAGCCATCGAACTCGATCCGTTTGATTCAAGCACCTCGGATACCACTCGGATCGTGTAAGGGAACTCACCGTTTTTAGGCAAAGACGGTTTAATTGCCCGTTCGGCAAGCGCTCCGTGGCCGATTTCCCGGCGCCCTGGTCCTCTGAGAGGCCTTACCTCACCTACCGAAAATGGAGGAAAGTTATAATGAAGCATAAATGACTTGAAAGTCTCGCCTGAAAGGGCATCGATCTTCTGCTCGTCCGAAGAGGAACCAAGAGTGATAACGGCTATCACCTGGGTCTCGCCCCGCGTAAAAAGCGCTGAACCGTGGGTGCGAGGCAGTTTTCCAACTTCGATCGAAATGGGGCGAATCTCATCGAAGGCACGCCCGTCGATCCTGCGGCGCTGCTCGACCATCATGGTGCGAACTACCTTTTTCTCAAGCTCGTCGAGTGCCGCCGCGATTTCTTTTTCCCTGCCTTCATAATCTGAGGCAAGCTCTTCCTTTACACGTGCTTTGAGCTCCTTTTTGCGGTCCCGCCTGGCGTGCTTTTCCGCAACGGTCATTACTTGCTTCATCTCGGCCAGGGCCACATCCGATATCCTGTCGACGAGAACCTGGTCAATCACGACCTCCGGGGGAACTTCCTTTGTATTGGCCACCAGCTTCTGCAGTTCATCCTGAGCATCGACGACCGGCACTATGGCCTTGTGAGCGAACATGATAGCATCCGCAATGCCTTCTTCGGGCACAAATTCCGCTCCGCCTTCAACCATTACGACAGCGTCGCGGCTTCCTGCCACAACGATGTTCATATCGCTTTGCTCGAGCTGGGCGGCTGAAGGATTTATTATGAATTCGCCATCGACTCGGCCTACACGCACTGCAGCAACCGGCCCGTCAAAAGGGATGGACGATACGTGCAAAGCGGCCGAGGCGCCGATTAAGGCTATCACATCAGGTTCATTTTCCATGTCCACCGACACGACGGTAGCAATTACCTGCGTCTCAAAAGGCCATTTTTTCGGGAAAAGAGGGCGAATAGGGCGGTCGATGAAACGGGAGGTCAAAGTCTCCTTTTCACTCGGGCGGCCGATCTCACGCCGAAAAAAGCCTCCCGGAATACGCCCGGCCGCGTAGCTCATCTCGTGGTAGTCTACCGATAGCGGAAGGAAATCAATTCCTTCCCTTACCCGGTCCTCTTTAGTGGCAGCCACGATTACCACCGTATCGCCATATCTCATAAGAACGGAGCCGCCGGCCTGCCTGGCCACCTCTCCGGTCTCGAATATGAGGGGACGTCCGCCAACCTCAACTTGTACTGTATGTTTCATCTAAGTTCCTTCTGTTATAAGTATATTAGCTCCGCGCTCTCTCATAAGGCGGGCTATCCTGCAGTCGCAGCAAAAAGTTATCGGCGCAATCCAAGCCGCTCGATTACAGCGTTGTAGCGTTCGACGCTTTTTCTCTTTAGATAGTTGAGAAGCTGCCTGCGCTGTCCGACCAGCTTCAAAAGCCCTCTTCGCGAATGGTGATCTTTCTTATGGCTTTTGAAATGCTCGGTCAGATAAGTAATCCTTTCACTGAGAAGAGCAATCTGCACCTCGGGAGATCCCGTATCGGCAGGATGTACTCTGAAATCATCAATAATTTCCTTCTTCTTATCAGGGGTCATTACCACGGCTGTTCCTCCTTGATGTTAACCAGAATAATACTTGTGCGGATACCGCTCGCACGCACCGATTTCCGGACCGGGCCCCAAAGATGGTAAGTCTTTAAAGGCACATATTTTTCTGTTGCGGGTCGAAAGTCGGATATCCGCTCTCCGAATTGGCAGTCTCCATGTTTAAAGTCTACATTCTCCATAGCGATTTACTTGACCGTCATACACTTGCCTGCAAATTTCCCAATTCGCGAACAACTTCAGAACGGGAATACGCGCAGACGCCGCGCTCCGCGATGAGCGGAGTTGGGCCACCACAATGCAGCCAGTCTGTTCGTACCCGTCACGATCCGTACGGCGTCAGTGCGGGCGCAAAAGTACTCTCTTTGCTTTTTTTCCCATTCCGGATCGAGCTGTCCATTCCTCAACCGGCTCAGTAGCCACTGCTCGCTCATCAAAGCAGCCGGCAAGTGGGAAAGAGCATCATTGAGCGGGATAATCCCGGCTGCGACGGACGCAGCGGAGATCTCTTCATCCATTCGGATCGCCCGCTCAAGGGTAAAAGGCCCGACGCTCGTGCGTCTGAGGGCAGACAGGTGCGCTCCGCTTCCCAACTTGTGTCCTACGTCTGAGGCCAACTGCCGGATATAAGTGCCCTTGGAACAGCAGACCTCAATCACCGCCTCCGGCCATCTGAAGTGTTGCAGCGCAATCGAGTGAATACATATCTCGCGCTCGGGCCGCTCAACCTCGATCCCCTTGCGGCTGAGTTCATAAAGCCGGCGCCCCTCAACCCTGACGGCGGAAAACCTTGGCACCGTTTGCATGCACGTGCCTTCGAACGTACGCAGGACCTCAATGAGATCTTTTTCCGAAAAGATCTCATCGCTCTGCCTGACCACCTGCCCTGTCCAATCCAGGGTGTCGGTTTCAATCCCGAACCGCAGCGTCGAATGGTAAACCTTGTCCAGATTCGTGATCTGGTCAGCAGCTCGGGTCGCATCATTGAGACAGAGTACCAGCACGCCCGTCGCAAACGGATCAAGGGTCCCGGTATGGCCGATTTTGTTCGGTGAGAGCAGCTTCTTTATCCTGGCAGCAGCTTTTGCGGAAGTAAATCCCGCGGGCTTGTCCAAAACCAGAATGCCGCCCGTTTCCACCTCTGCGGCAGAATCCCGGCCCGAAACCAACTCTCCATGTTGCAAGATGTTTCCCATTTTTCCCAAACTCAACTAATGTAGCTTGCCGCCTCGCCGATAAACTGCGACCTGACCGCAGAAAGGCTGCCTTGAATCCGGCACGCAGCCGCCTGTCTGTGTCCGCCTCCTCCGTGCCGCTGGGCCAGTTTGGCTACATTTATACCTTCCCTGGAGCGCATGCTGACATGGACTTGCCCGTCGCCGCCTTCCCGGAACAGGATTGCCAGATCGACTGATTTTACCGAGCGCAGGTGATTTATGAACCCTTCGCTATCCATGTAAGATGCCGAAGAGTTTGTAAGCATGGAGCGCGTCAGCTCCGCTGTTGCTATCCTCGAGCCGGCATGGAACTCCATGGTTCCGAGCACCTGCGCAAGCAGCTTCAGCTTCTCCGGGGTGGCCGAATCATAGACCTGTGTCGATATGTAGGCCGGATCGGCACCCGCTTCGACCAGAATTGAAATCATCTCGAAGACACGCTTGTTCGTGTTCGAAAACCTGAACGAACCCGTGTCGGTCATAATCCCCGTATAGAGCAGAGTTGACAGGTCAGCGTCAGGGGCAAGCGAAAGATTCATGCAAAGATCGAACAACATCTCGCAGGTGCTGCTTGCCGAAGTCTCCACCCAGTAGATATTTCCAAACGGTTTGTTTGGGACATGATGGTCGATATTTATGACCAAAGGCACACGCCTGGAGATGAACTCCGAAAGCTCGTCGCCCACCCTTTCGAAATCACCACAGTCAACAAGAATCGCTGCTTCATATTCAACTGATTCTATCGGTTTATTCTGGATTGCCAGGACGTCGGGCAAAAACTCTAATTCCGGAGGAACCCGATCCTGGGCATATGCATCGGCTCTCTTCCCGAGGCGCTGGAGAATGAGCCTGGTTGCCAGGAGGGAGCCAATTGCATCTCCGTCCGGACGAACGTGGGTAGCGATCATAAAGCGTTCGTTATTCCGAATGGCCGAAATTAGTTCCCGAATTTCCAAGATTTTTTGCTCACTCATCCTTGTGCAGCTCTTTCAGTAGCCTCTCTATTTTGTCGCCATAATCGAAGGAAGCATCGTACTCGAACTCGAGCTGAGGCACATATCTGAGGCTCAATCTCCGGCCAAGTTCCAGGCGTATGAAGCCTTTTGCTTTCTCCAGCCCCGTCGCTGCGCTTTTTTTGGCATCTTCCCCTGCGCTCCCTGCCATAACGCAGAAAAAAATCCTGGCATGTTTGAGATCGCCTGATACCTGGACCCCACTGATGGTTATGTTAGCAACGCGCGGGTCTTTCACGCGGCGCAAAACAAGGTCCGCGATTTCTTTTTGGAGCACGTCCGCAACTCTGTCGGAACGTTTATATTCCATTTCGAGATTTATCCTGCCCTTGGTTCCGGATACCGGTTCCGGCAACCTTGCCCGGCATTGAATTCTTATGCAGCTCGAGATATCCGGCATCCAGTTTAAATTGGAATCAACTCTATTTCGCGGCTGACCAGATCGGCCAGGCTCAGCGAATCCATGAAATCGATTATCCTGTCCAGAAGCGAATTCAAAACTCGCCCATCATTGCCGATTACAGCAATGCCGATGGAGGCCTTCTGATGAACATCCTGGTCCTCCACCTCCGCAACCGCCACATTAAAACGGCTACGGCTTTTCTCCACCAGGCTTTTCACTATTCTCCGCTTATCTTTGAGAGAATGGATTTCATGAAGCCTGAAGCTGACAAGAGCCACACCCACGGTCATGATCGCCTCACGAACCAGCCCTGCGCTCCGACTCGGGTTCAAAGACCTGTTTTATTTCCTGAATCTCATAGGCCTCAAGGATGTCTTTTTCCTTGAGGTCGTTAAAGTTCTCGATCCCGATACCGCATTCAAATCCCGCCTTGACTTCCTTGACGTCATCTTTGAAGCGTCTGAGGGAGCTGATCTTTCCGTCGTAGACAATTACACTGTCACGAAGCACCCTTGTTCTGGCATTTCTTTCCACCCGGCCGTCGAGCACCGAGCAGCCTGCAATCATCCCCATTTTCGGAACGTGGAAAGTCTGTCGCACTTCTGCCCTGCCTATCACATTCTCTTTGTAGATGGGCTTGAGCATGCCGAATATGGCGGCCCTGATGTCATCGATTAGCTGATAAATGACATCGTAGAAACGAACGTCCACAGTTTCCTGCTCGGCCAGTTCGTGCACCTTCGAATCCGATCGGATATTGAAGCCGATTATTATGGCATTGGAGGCTGAAGCGAGCATGATGTCGGTTTCCGTGATCGCACCGGTACCGCTGTGAATGATATTGACCTTGACCTCGGAAGTTGAGAGCTTGAGCAGCGAATCGGCGATTGCCTCCAGAGAACCATGAACGTCGGTCTTGAGAATGAGTTTGAGCTCCTTTACCTCGCCTTCCTGGATCTGATCGAACAGGTTCTCGAGAGTAATCTTGCTCGAGCGTGAAAGCTCCCTTTCCCTGAGCTTGAGAAGCCTGTGCTCGGCAACGCTTCTGGCCTGCTTTTCATCGGCCAGGATGATAAAATCGTCACCGGCGTTTGGCACGCCTGAAAAGCCGAGAACCTCGACCGGGATGGACGGTTGGGCCGCTTCTATCCTCTGGCCGCGTCCATCGAACATATTGCGGACGCGTCCCGAATAGATTCCGCAGACATAAACGTCACCTGCCCTGAGCGTGCCTTCCTGAACCAAGACCGTAGCAACCGGGCCCCGGCCTTTGTCCAGCTTGGCCTCGATGACCCTGCCCCGGGCCATTTTCTCCGGGTTAGCCTTGAGTTCAAGCAGTTCGGCCTGGAGGAGCACCATCTCGAGCAGGTCCTCGATAGCGACCCGCTTTTTGGCCGATATTTCGACCATCGTGGTGCTTCCGCCCCATTCTTCGGCAATGAGTCCATGCTCGGAGAGTTCGCGCTTAACTCTTTCGACGTTCGCGTTGGGCTTGTCGATTTTGTTAATGGCCACAATTATAGGGACCTCGGCGGCTTTGGCGTGATTTATTGCCTCGACCGTCTGCTGCATAACGCCGTCATCGGCCGCCACCACCAGGATAACGATATCGGTAACTTTGGCGCCCCTTGCCCGCATGGATGTAAAGGCTTCATGGCCGGGAGTGTCGAGGAAGACGATGTCGCCCTTATCCAGCCTCACATGGTAAGCCCCTATGTGCTGGGTAATACCTCCCGCCTCGCCTTCGATAACTTTGGTATCTCTAATAGCATCGAGCAGGGAGGTCTTGCCGTGGTCGACATGGCCCATGACCGTGACAACCGGCGGCCTGGGAACCAATTGCTCAGCGCGGTCCTCCTTGATCTGGAGCACCTCCTCTTCTTCGAAAGCGGTTTTTTCCACCTCATATTCGAAATCGGAGGCCACGAGCGACGCCGTATCGAAGTCTAGGGCCTGGTTTATGTTGGCCTGAATCCCAAGAAGCAGTAATTTCTTTATAACCTCGCTTGCTTTCATGCCCATCTGTTTGGCAAGGTTCGCCACCGTAATGGCCTCATCTATCTTGATGCGCTTCTTGCCGACCTTTTGGGCGGCAAGCTCAGGTTTAGGCGCCTCTCTTAACGGCTGCCTGCCAGGTCTGGCCCGGCCACGGTCACCTTGGGCGGCAAGTTCTTTTTTCGTATAGAGGTCTTCTTTCTGGAAGACTTTGCGACGGCCGGGTTTGGCCTTCTCCGCCTCTTCGGGCTTGCGCCGCTTCTGCTCCTTTAGAGCTGGATCGATAATTTCGGTCCCTCTGGCCATGAAGCGAGCGGCCAGTTCGGTGAGGTCCGGTTCCTCTTCACCTTCGGCTTCCTCGGCCATAACTTCCGGGAGCTTGATGATCTTTGCGGGTTCCTCTTTCTTTGATTTTTTTCGCCTTCTCTTCTTGCCTCTTTTTCTGCCCTTGCCTTCTTCTTCCTCATCTTCAGAAATTTCAGCGGCCTTTGCCGGGACGGCCGCTTTGAGCGGCAGATCCCCTGGTTCAACACTAACAGGCTGAATCGGCGGCGGGACAGGTTTAACGGGTCGAGCCGGCTCAACCACAGCGGCGGGCTTTAACTCTTCCACAGGCACAGGCTCGGGGGGTTTGGGCTCCACCCTTACCGGCGCAGGTTTTATTATCCTTGCAGCATCGTGTTTGCGTTCGGGGGGCGCAACCGGTTTTACCTTCTCGGGAACTACTTCAATCTCAGGGGCGGTTTCGCGCAGAGCGGTTTCGGCGGGGGCTTCCGAAACGGACTCGACCTCAACCGGGGCTTCGACCGGCGGTTTTTCCAGAACTTCCACGACAGCCTGGGCCGGCTGTTCAGCAACGGGAGAAACCTGGGGTGCTTCAGGCTCCGGCTCCAGCTCAACTCTTTTGCGCCTGCGGATTACTTCCCGCCCGATGCGCTTCTCTTCCACTTTTTCGGACCCGGATCTTACTTCCGAAAACTGCTGCCTTATCTTGAGCACAGCGCTGTCGGTAAGCGTGCTCATGTGATTCTTGACCTGAATGCCCAATTTATCGATTCGGTCGATCAGATCTTTATTTTCCATGTTCAATTCTCTTGCGAGTTCATGCACCCTTAATCTCGTCATGAAAACTTCCCCCTTTGAAACACTTTCTTCAGTATTCATTTCACCTTCCGGGCCGATATCGAGATCGGAACAGATCTGGTTTATCTCTTCAATAGTAAGTCTTCCGTCAGACAGAGTTGTTTGGCCCCGTTGCGGAAGGCCCTCTGAATGCGCTTGTTGAGGCGCAAACCGGGCAGACACTCACGACAGCCATACCCGCCGCGTCCTTCCATCCGTCCCTTGATGTCCGCCAAAACGCATCCGCTCTCAGGGTCCAGTGCAAGGCGCACAAGTTGCCCTTTGGGCTTTTTCCGCATGCACCCAAGACATGTTCGCACTGGTATGTGGCCGCACTTTGGCAGTATGGTCTATCCTTCCCGGACCTGGTCGGAATCGGCCGGCAGCTCCTGAGGGCTTTCGGTTTCGGAATCGGCCGCCAGATCCTGAGGGCTTTCGGTTTCGGAATCGACCGCCAGCTCCTGCGGGCTTTCGGTTTCTTCTTCGGGACCCTCTCCAGCGTCCTCTTTCTCGTCTTTCTGGAGCAGTTTCCGGGCTTCGGTCCTCATCATTTCCAGGGTCGAAGCGGATAGACGAGTCGTGTCCTCCAGTTCGACCGGTGAAGTTTCGAGAAATTCCTCAAGAGATCCGATCCCCGATTCATAAAGCTTATCGGCAATCTCAGAGGAAAGACCGGGAATTCGCAGAAGCGACTGATAGCCCACCTGCTTTTGCCGCTCGTACCGGCTCTCGCTCTTTACGTCGATTCGCCAGTTGGTAAGCTTGGAGGCAAGGCGCACGTTCTGCCCTCTTTTGCCTATGGCAAGCGAAAGCTGATCGTCCGGCACAATAACCTCCATGCTCCGGTTTGCCTGGTCGATTATAACCTTTGAGATAATGGCCGGAGCGAGCCCATTTACAACGAATTTGGCAGGGTCCATGTTCCAGGGGATTATATCTATCTTTTCACCCCGGAGTTCCTGTACCACGTTCTGAACCCTTGTCCCCTTCATTCCCACGCAGGCGCCGACCGGATCGACGTCTGAATCTTTCGAGATTACCGCGATTTTTGCCCTGGACCCAGGCTCGCGCGCTGCACTGATGACGCTCACAATCCCTTCGCTGATCTCGGGCACTTCCGAATGAAAGAGCTGAATCAAAAAGTGCGGATGAGTCCGGCTGAGGACAATCTGAGGGCCCTTGCTGATTTTTTTAACGTCCAGAATATATGATCTTATGCGGTCTCCCTGCCTGAAAACCTCTCTTGGAATCTGCTCCTTCTGAGGCAGGATGGCTTCGGCTTGCCCAATATTCACCAAAATGGCGCCCTTATCCACTCTCTGGATAATGCCGTTTACCACCTCACCCTTGCGGCCCTTGAACTCGTCATAGACGACTTCCCGCTCGGCATCTTTCATCTTCTGGATTATGACCTGCTTGGCCGATTGCGCCGCTATCCGGCCCAAGGTCTCCGTATCCATCTTGATGCCGAGTTCGTCCCCAATCTCGCTCTCGCTGTCCAGCTTCAACGCCTCCGCCAGAAGCACCTGCTTGTCCGGATCGACCACCTCTTCAACGACCTCCTTGAACTGGAAGGCCTCGATCTCCCCGTATTCCTCATTGAAGGTGACATCCAGGTCCAGCTTGGAGCCGAATTTCTTCCTGATGGCCGATTTGATGGCCTCTTCAAGAGTGTGAATCAGGGTCTGGCGGTCTATGCCCTTTTCTCTGCTGACCTGCTCGATCAACCGCTTGAGTTCACTGGCCATAAGTAGAAAGTACCTCCATATTCAAGATAATTCTTTTTTCGTAACCGCCGATCATTGCGCTTTGCGCTCCATGGATTCGAAATATAAAAGCCGGGCTCGCTCGATAAGCGACATCGGTATCGAATAGTTCATTGCATCGCACTCGATGACTACACCCTCAGAAGAGGCCTCTTTCAGTTCACCTTTGAAGTTGCGCCGGTTCTGTATCGGAGATATCGTGCGGACCTCAATTATGTGCCCGATATACTTTTGAAAGTGCTCGAGCCTTCGCAGAGGCCGGTCTATACCCGGCGAGGAAACCTCCAGGGTGTAAGGGTTCGGGATTACGTCGGTTACATCGAGCAAATCCCCCGCAGTGCGGCTCACTGCAGCACAATCCTCAACCGATATTCCCCGCTCGCTGTCAAGAAAGATTCGCAGCACCCACCCGGCCGATTCGCGACGATATTCGACCTCCAGTATCTCCATGCCCTGCGCGGCAATTACCGGCCCAAGAAGATTCCATATTTCACTAACCAGTTCGTCTTCTTCTTTTTTCAGCAACTGAGCCAATCTACGCCTCTTCCAAATCCTGTCCTGTTCGATCACAAAAAAAAAGCGGGTCGTTAAACCCACTCCTTCCAGCAGACCGACAATTTTCAAATTCCAGTTAGGAACTAACTTTAACTCAGAATCCAGAATAGTTGTCATCCGCTAATCGAAGCAGGCCTGCGTTCAAGCCCCCTCAAAAAGGGAAACCCTTCTCCGGAAAGAAGGGGAACTTCTCGACCTGGAGCGGGCGACGGGATTCGAACCCGCGACCCCAAGCTTGGGAAGCTTGTGCTCTACCAACTGAGCTACACCCGCAAGTGAGCCAGAATGAGAGATTATAAATGAACCGGAACGCACAGGTCAAGCGAAAACCGCGCTGCCGCACAAACGGAGCGGGGCTTAAACGCCCGGGATGCTCGCAAGACAGGGGGCTGAGACCACTTACGTAATTAATATCGCAAACACCCTACGGCAATACCATGGAACCTACATTTTAACCTACCCGGCCCGTGGCAGCAACTTGAGCAGCCATGCGACAATCGCCCAGCGGCGGGTGATGTAGGCATGTTTGGCCCGCCTTCTGACGGCACGCAGGATTTGTCGAGCAGCGACCTCCGGTGAGGCGACCCAGAAGGGGCTGGAGGCCTTCATCATGGCGGTGTCAACAAAGCCGGGTTGTGCTTCTGTTATTGTTATGGGAAGCCTGCGCAGTTTGGCAAGATCTCGGAGCCCATCGAGGTAAATGGACTGGAAGGCTTTCGAAGCAGCATAGGAAGCGGCGGCGCCGGAACCGCGCAGAGCGGCGATTGACGAAATTCCCACCAGATGCCCATGCCTTTGCCGCAAAAAAAGGCCGCATTGCCGCCTGCGCAAGGGAAACGAACCCCATAACGTTGACAAGCAGCGTGTCGCGGTCCGGGCTCCATTCCAGTTCAGGATTCATATGGCCGGTTCCCGCGCTTATGATGAACAGATCAACTGTCCCGAGTTCATCGAGAAGGGATTGGATTGCAGCAGCAGCTTTTTCGCTTTCCGCAAGATCAACGCGCCGGATAAGTGTGTCGGGGCCGCAGGAGGCAGCTATCCTTTCCAAAAGGTCCAACCGCCTGGCCGCGAGGGCAAGACGCCAGCCCTCTCTGCTCAATTCGCTCGCGAGAGTTTTGCCTATCCCGGATGAAGCTCCTATAATGACTGCTACGCGCTTATGATTTTCCGGGAAACGGGGGGTTTTTGTCATTGCGGTCCCTGTGCGGCGATCCGCCGAGCTGATTTTTATATGGACGCCGGAAAGAGAGTGTCAATACTTCGCCTTACCTCATCGAGCCATTGCTTTCGTTGATCTGCCGTGCTTCCAACGATGGTGCTGAAGGTTCTGCGGTAAAAACCGGTGACGCCACAAAGGCCGAAGATGCAGTTGCGCCAAATTGTCTCGAGAGGGTCACCAAAGAAATTTATCTCCCTTTCGGCTTCGGTGTTGGACGTATTGAATACCATCGCCGTTTCCGCTTTTAATAATCCGTTTGGTATTCCCTCGCCCGAATCCCCTTCAACAAACTCGTAGGCAACACCAGCACGCAGCACTCTGTCGACCCAGCCTTTCAGTATGGCCGGAGGCTGGCCCCACCAGTTCGGATGAACCACGACAATACCCCGGGCTTCGGCAATTTCCCTGCAATGCCCCATGACCGGCTCCGGCACATGAGCGCTTTCCGGGATTTCCCCGCTGATTAGCAAAGGATCGAATTTTTCCTTGTACAAATCATGGAAAAAGACCTCATGCCCGCGGCTCCCCAGTTGCTCGATCGCTGCGTGCGCAATAGCGTGGTTGAAACTGTGCTCATCGGGATGAGCAAGAATGACCGATACCCTCATCGTGCGGTTACCCTCAATGATGCAGTAATAAGGTCCTCAACCGGGCGAACACTCGAACAACGAAAGAAGCCGGCCTTATTTCTAACCGGTCTTGTCAAGCAGCTTTCTTACCAGTTCCGCTATGTCTTTTGCAATATAGGGTTTCATAATAAGTCCCCCGAACTCTTCGGCAGTGCCCGGGGCAACTTTTTCCGTGAATCCAGTGCACATTATTATTGGAATACCAGGTCGAATTCGTCGGATTTCTTTGGCCATATCGGTTCCGGTCATATCAGGCATGCTACAATCGGTAATGATCAGATCGAACCGGTCGGCATTGGCGCGAAACAATTCCAGAGCCTGCAGACTGCCCGTTGCGGGAGTAACCTGATACCCCTGTCGCTCCAAAATCATGGTCCCAAGTTCCACCATGATTTGCTCATCATCTATAAGCAATATACTTTCTTTACCCCCGGCGATCCCATCAAAGGGCATTGAACAGTTCTCATCTTCCCCTTCTATTGCGGGAATAAAAATGCTGAATGTAGTTCCCTTTGCGACAATGCTTTGGACTGAAACAGCCCCTTCGAATCTTTTGACTATCCCATGCACAACCGACAATCCGAGACCGGTTCCTTTTCCTACTTCCTTCGTGGAGAAATAAGGTTCGAAGATTCGATGTATGGTCTCCGCATCCATTCCACGTCCCGAATCAGAAACACTTAGTTTAAGGTAAGGACCGGGCTTGAGGCCGATAAGCGATAAAGATTCAAGGTCGCTTTCTCTCAGATGGACTCGATCAAGGTTTACCTCCAGTACGCCATGATCATCCATTGCGTGGGCCGCATTGATGCAAAGGTTCATCAAGACCTGGTGGATTTGAGTGGCATCGGCCAGCGCGCAGCCTTTTCCCAAATTTTGCCTGATTTCAATCGATACCGGAAGCGAAGCCCTCAATAGCTTCATAGCCTCCTGGACGATCCCGCTGAGTTCAAGCGGAACCTTCTCACCTTCTCGACCGGGCCGACTGAATGCTAGAATCTGCTTGACCAGCTCCCTTGCGCGCAACCCTGCTTTTAGCACCTGCTCCAGCCCACTCCTCATAGGACTTGAATGCGCAATATCACGTAGAGCCATTTCGGTAAAACCTATGATAGGAGACAGGATGTTATTGAAATCATGCGCAATGCCGCCTGCCAGCGTCCCGATGGCCTCGAGCTTTTGCGCCTGCATAAGCTTGGCCTCGAGCATGGACTTGATCTCTTCGTCTCTTTTACGCTTGGTCATATCAAGAAAAGTTATGACTCCTCCAATCACGCAGCCGGCCTCGATGATCGGGGTACATGAGAAGACAACCGGAAACTTTTCTCCATTTTTCTTCCAAAAGTAATCCCCTTTCATACCCTGCGGGCTTCCATTATTTAGTGCAATGAGCGTGAGACATTCTGGACGGGGGTAAACAGACCCGTCCACTTTGGAGTGATGGATAAGACCGTGAATATCTGCACCAAGCATTTCTTCTAATTCGTATCCCAATATCGCTGTGGCTGAGGGATTTGCAAAAACGCATTTCCCCTCGGCATCGAGCCCTATGATTCCTTCGTTGACGGCATCCAGAATCAACTGATTCAGCCGGTTGAGATGCTCACGTTCCTTTTCGGCCCATTTGCGTTCGCTGATGTCACGGACAAAAACCAATGATCCGTCGCGGCCGCCATAATTAATCGGTACCGCCGAAGTTTCGACATCGACAATCGACCCGTCGATTCGGATGTATTTCAGCTCTGCATTTGGCACCGGTTTTCTCTCCAGATTGAGCGCATGGATTCGTTTTTTGACCTCCTCACGCGAGTCCGGATGAATTCTTTCCAGGTTTGACTTGCCCACCAATTGGTCCGGTGAGGCGGCGCCAAACAGTTTCAAAGCCGCTGGATTGACATAGGCGAAAAAACCTTGAGCCTGAACAAAAATGGCATCAGGAGCATTTTCAACCAGCAGGCGAAACATTTCTTCACTCGCCCGCAGCGCTTCGTCGGCTCTCTTACGATCAATATCCCGCATTTCGAGAAGTGAGGCCATATCATCAAAAGATTTTGCCAACTGACCGACTTCACTGGACGAGTGCGGTAAATCCGTTCGTATCCCCATTTCTCCATTGCCGAACAACCTTGCTGTCTCTACAAGCTGTTTAATCGGCCGAATTAGAAAGCGATTGGCCGACACCCACGCAACGCACATCGCAAGAATGCCCAAAGCTTCGAGAACAGATAAATAACCCAGCATCTCGATGTTGGCGGTCCGGAAGATCTTCTGTTTCGAGTAGCCTACGCTCAGATAAAGGTATGGAGACAAATCCTCCCGGAGCCGCAGTTGCTTGAAGGCATAAATCCGGAAAACTCCATCACCTCCGATTGCTTCAAATGTTCCCATGTCAAGGCCGCCCGACATATGCTTAAACACATCTTCGGGAAGAGGCTTGCCCTGACCGATTGCATCATTTTCAGGAAAACGGAACAACCGAATTCCATTACAATCCGAAATAGTAACCGTGGAGTCCGGGGGCAGATGCGCCTTCGTCAGAAAATGAGAGTACTCGTCCAGCCTCAGACCTGCGATCAGGACAGCGATCAGATTCTCACCCGGACCCAGAACAGGATAACCAAAGGCGATCACCGGGACCTTGCTGATCCTGCCCACGATATAATCACCGATAGAGAAATCGAGCGTCCTTATTGCATCCCTGATGTTCTTGCGATCAGAAAGATTGGTACCGCGATCAAAGGGCGGATCAGAGGCTAAAACACTTCCGTCGAGCCTTACCGCCGCTATGAGGGAGTAGGCTGGGTAATTCCCGTGTAATTGTTTAAATATTTCATTGCAGGCCTCGGAGTCCAGGTTTTTAACTTCAGGCAACTGGGCCATGGTATTTAGCATCTGTCTGGTTCCAGCTGTAAATTGTTCCTGTTGGGCCATCAGGCTCTGGACAAGGAGCATGGCCCCCCTTTCTGCCTCCCTGATTGCTCTTCCGCGCTGTACCAGGCATGAAGCGACAATGATTCCGGATGCGGGCAGGAATACAATCAGTAATAGCACAAGCAGTTTTCTGGGGATGGACCAAAAGCCCAAAGACAGCTTCTCCACTCTATTTTACCTCTTTGAATATACCTGAGTATAACGATCGGTGTTCAAATCTAATACGGAATCTTGCGCCACTTAGATTAACGGAAATCATTTGAGCGCGGTTATCGTTTGGAGAAAATCAGCATCCGAACAGGGTTTCCGACAGTAGTTGAGGCGGGCGGGCCGCGGCACCGTTCATTAATGCAAAAGTATTTGAGCCAGTTATAGGAAGTCTTTTATGACGCCGGTGGGCCTGGAATTCAAAGAGAGAAATCTTGATCGCGAATCCGGCGAAAAACATTGTATACTGTGTTGACGCGGCGCCAATAGAGGTTATCCCGCAATTATTCATACCGCCTGCGTGTAGTGTGGGTCTGAACTCATTGACGATGGAGGGGCCGATGTTTCAGCGAGAGTCGATAAGAGTGAGGTTTAACCTCTGCGCGGTAATCTCAGCATGCGTGGTTATTGTCGGGTTTTCCCTAATCGCTGGCTTCGTCGGGTCCGATTTGCAGGCGGCTGAGACCTCGCTCAAGATAACCCGCATTACCCCTTCGGGCGTAGATATCCCACCGGGAAGGCAGATCGTCTTTGAATTCAACCGCCCGGTCGTGCCCCTTGGAAGAATGGAACGGAGCGCTTCTGAAATACCGGTTTCCATTGAACCGGCCCTTTCCTGCCAGTGGCGATGGCTCAATTCATCCAATCTTGCGTGCCAACTGGACGAGCAGCATGCCATGGCGCCATCGACCCGCTACGACATAACTGTCAGGCCCGAAATCACCACGGAGGATGGGGCGGTCCTCGGCGAACCGGTCACTCACTTTTTCATAACTCAGCGACCCAAAATCAGCTTTGCAGTATTCGACAAGTGGCTCTCGCCTGTAAAGCCGCAACTCAGGGTACGCTTCGAGCAGGTTGTCCGGCAGGACTCAATAGAAGCGCACGCATTCTTCAAGGGGGTGGCAGGCTTGAGGGTTGCGGCGAAAGTTCTGGAGGACGAACGGTATAGCAAGTATGAGAAACCGGGACTTAACTGGGTATTGAGCCCGGCCGGGGACCTCCCTGCGGACAGAGCAGCAGAACTCGTCGTGGAACCCGGAATTCTATCGCAACGCGGGACCGAGCCAGGCGTCGAAAGCCGGGCTGTCTTCAAATTTCGCACGCTCGGGCAGTTCCGGTTCGAGGGTGTGAAGTGCCTTGACCTGAACGGCATTCAGTCCATCATTCGCCCGCAGGCCGTTGCTACGCGTCAAACCCGATGCAATCCTCAAAGCCCCGTTTCACTGCTTTTCACCTCTCCCGTAGCACGATCGGAGCTCAAAGAGAATGTATCCGTCACCCCGGGGGGCAAGGGCGTCGGGGCCGAAAACATCTGGCCTGAATACGAAGGTTTCCCCATGGTCAGGCAATTACCCGAAAAAGATGGTTATTTCGCCTACGAGCTTGAAAACGAATCCCTCAAACCTTTCAGTAAATACCGGATCAGAGCCAAAGCCAAAAGCCTCAAAGACGAATTTGGAAGGCCGCTCGCCAAAGCTGTTGACATGCCTTTGGAGATTGACCACTTGCCGCCTCAATTGCGCCTCTACAAGGATATGTCCGTACTGGAGAAGGGACTGGACACCGAATTGCCGGTCTTTGCAAGCAATATCGATGGGATAGACCTCCAATACCAGACATTTACAGCCGCGGGAAAATCTGTCGCAAAATCGGCGGTCCTCCCGGGCCCAAGGGTCCGTGACGTTACCTCTGCAATACCGCTGGGAATCCGGAAGCTGATCCCCGCTGAGTCGGGCATACTGACGGGTACGGTTTCGCCACGTCCCCCCATTCGCCGTAAGGAACAGGAACCGAACTGGTTTTTCGCGCAGATAACTCCCTTTGATGTTCATGTGAAGATGGGACACTTTAACACTTTGGTCTGGATTACCGACCTCCAGACCGGCGAGCCGGTCCCCGGGGTCAGCGTAGAGGTGCGAAAGGATTCGTATAAAGACTTCGAAACTCAGGCAACACCTCTTTCCGAAGCCGTGACCGACTCCAATGGCACAGCAGAACTTGCGGGCACCTCGGAAATCGATCCCGCCCTCAAACTCGCGGAAGGCTACTCGCAGGATAGTGCTCAAAAGTTGCTGGTGATGTGCCGCAAAGGGACTGATATGGCGTTGGTCCCGATCATGTATCACTTCCGGGTCGACTCCGAGGGAGCCAACTACCAGTACATCCCTTCCTCGATGCGGTCGCAGCATGGGCACATTCGCGCATGGGGCGCTACCGCCCAGGGTATCTACAAGCTGGGGGACACCGTTCAGTACAAAATCTACGTAAGAGACCAGGAAAACCGGCGCTTTATACAGCCGCCGCAGGCCTCCTACAGCCTGAAGGTAGTGGACCCCACATCAAGGATTATCTTCCAGCGCGAGGACATTAAACTTTCCGAATTCGGCGCTATGGACGGCGAGTTTCTGATTCCAGGAAACGGCTCGGTCGGCTATTACAATTTTCAGTTGGAATCCAGTTTTGCCAAGCTGAACCTCGAACCGCTCCAGGTACTGGTAAGCGACTTTACTCCCTCTCCTTTCCGGGTCTCAACCGAGCTCAACGGGAAGATCTTCGGTACGGCTGAAAGCGTTGCTGTTTCTACTCAGGCCAAACTGCATGCCGGGGGGCCATACGGAGATGCGGCCCTCGGAGTGACGGCCTCTGTCGAGGCCCAGGATTTTCGGCCCGAGAACCCTTTTGCGCGCGATTTTCAGTTCGACGTCGTTGAGAAAGGCGACAAAGAAGAATTCGGAGAAACCCGGCCCGAGGTCCAGACCGTTTTTCAAACAAAAGGCAAACTGGACAATAACGGCAACTTCGAGACGCAGTTTACGCTTGCAGATCTGCCGGTCTACTATGGGCGGCTTACTGTCGAGAGTTCGGTAAGAGATGAGCGCGGCAAATCCGTCGCAAACCGCGCGACCGCAGCCTACTTTGGGCGCGACCGTTTTGTAGGGCTAAACCAGCAGGACTGGGTGCTTGAGGAAGGTAAGCCCACCAGCACCGCCTTCATTGTAACCGATCAAATGGGAACCGCCGTTGCCGGCTCCCAGGTACGAATAGACGTTGAAAAGCTTCAGACCAAAGCCGCTCGCGTAAAGGGGGCGGGAGACGCATACCTGACGCAATACGAGGAAGAGTGGGTGCCGGTTGAGACCTTGACCGTTTCATCCGGCGATGGACCCCGGAGCTTCGAATTTACTCCGAAGCAGTCCGGAACGGTAAGAATAGTGGCCAGTGTTCCCGACTCAAAGGGTCGCATCCAGAAAACTTCAATGCGGCGTTGGGTTTCCGGAAAAAGTCACGTCCTCTGGAAAACAGAAGAAGGAAACCTGCTTAACATTTATCCCGATAAGCAAGAGTACAGAGTGGGCGATACGGCGCGGGTTTTCGTGCAGAACCCGTTCCCGGGCGCAAAGGCCCTGGTAACTGTGGAACGCTACGGGGTACTGGATCGCTGGGTGAAAACCCTGGATCACAGCGCCGAACTGATCGAGATCCCGGTTCTACCGGATTATCTGCCCGGATTCTATGTCTCTGTGATGGTGATGTCCCCAAGAGTTGAAAAGCCTCTTGGCCCAGGAGGCGAAGATCTTGGTAAACCGGCCTTTCGCATAGGTTACGCGCAAATGGAGGTAAAGGACCAGTTTAAAGAGATTGAAGTACAATGCAGGACCGACAAGGAAGTCTATAAGCCGCGCGAGACAGTTAAACTCGAGTTCGAAGCCCGCCCGAAAAACCTTTCGCCCGGCGAACCCAACCCTGCCATAGAGCTTGCGGTCGCAGTGCTCGACGAGTCGGTTTTCGACCTTCTGCGCCAGAAAAGGAGCGCTTTCGATCCGTATGGGGGGTTTTACAAGTTGGAAGACCTGGACCTCGTCAATTACAACCTCTTGATGCAGTTGGTGGGAAGGGAGAAGCTGGAGAAAAAGGGAGGGTTTCCCGCCGCCGCCGCCGGGTTCGATCTGGGCTTGCGTTCGGTCTTCAAGTTCGTGAGCTACTGGAACCCGTCCGTGCGCGTCGATGAGCAAGGGAAAGCAAGCGTTGAGTTTCAGTTGCCGGACAACCTGACCGGATGGCGGGTGCTGGCAATGGCTGTGTCTGCGGGCGATCGTATGGGCCTTGGCGAGTCCACCTTCAAGGAGAATCAGCTCACGGAAATCAGGCCCGTGCTTCCCAACCAGGTCCTTGATGGAGATAGTTTTTCAGCCGGTTTTTCGGTGATGAACCGCACGGGTGAAAGTCGAAATATCGAAGTGAAAATTACGGCCGGCGGCCAGGTTGCACCCGGCAAATCCGGCCAGGGGCAAAGCGGGGCCGCCTCAACTGTGCAGACAATAACGGCGGAGCCGTACAAGCGCTATACGGTCCGTTTCCCTGTGGAAGCCTCCGGAAAGGGTGAAATAATTTTCACTGTACAGGCCGGTGACGATCGTGACCGGGACAGCTTGAGGCATACCTTGAAAGTTCTTCCAAGGCGTAACCGCAGCGTGGCGGCCGCCTATGGGACCATCCTGACAGGGACGGCTTCCCAGGCAATCGAATTTCCCGAGAACATGCGCCCCGATTCGAGCCTGCTGAGCGTAGGGCTGGCGCCCTCCATTCTGGGAGGGCTTGAGGGACCCTTTGATTTTATGAAGGTTTACTCCTATGAATGCTGGGAACAGAAGATCAGCCGGGCGGTCATGGCGGGTGCGGCTGCGAACCTGGCTCCCTATTTTTCCAATTCGTTCTCATGGCAAAACGCCCCGGGGGAAGCGGACTCTATACTCGCCACAGCCTCGGAGTTTCAGGCCCCCAACGGCGGAATGGCCTTCTACGAACCCCGCGATGATTATGTCAGTCCCTTCCTCAGCGCTTTTACAGCCAAGGCTTTCAACTGGCTAAAGGAGACCGGCCACGCGCCCCCCGCGCAGGTCGAGGAGAAGCTGATTCAGTATCTTCTGAACCTTTTGAAGCACGACGAATCGGAAGACTCCGCTTCCCGCAGTGTTGTTGCCAACGTAAGGGCCCTTGCCCTTTCAGCACTGGCGGATAACGGCAAAATCTCGCGTGCCGATCTCGAACGCCATTACATGCGCCTGCCGGAGATGAATCTTTTCGGGAAAGCCATGTTCCTGGAAGCCCTGGCCAGGGTACCGGATACTTTGGAAATGAGGAAGGAAGTCGTCAGAAGTATTCTTGCCCATTCCGATCAAAGTAGCGGGACGCTCAGATTTAGCGAGCAGCCGGATTCGGCGCTGCTCTCCATCCTCTCCTCGACTATCAGGGACAATGCCGCTATCCTGATGGCGTTTCTGTCCTGCCGGGCCGAAAATGCTTCGGACGATCTCGGCGATATTCCTGCCAGACTTATGGCTGCGATCTCCTCGAGCAGAAGAGGTCTGGATCACTGGGCCTCAACCCAGGAGAATCTATTTGCGGCAATGGCGGCAGTTCGTTACAGCAAAGCATTCGAAACCCAAAAACCGCAGTTAAATTTTCAAGCACTGCTGGATCAGCGACCCATCGGCCAGGGCAGCTTTGAGAGCTATTCGGACAAGTCAGTGAGATTCGAATACCGGGTACAGGAGTCGGATCGCGGGCGAAAGGCGGCTGTGACGGTGAGCAAGGAAGGTGAGGGCAGACTTTACTACGATACCTCGCTTACCTATGAGCCGGCCGGCATGAATGGGGATTCGGTCAATGCCGGGATCGAAATCCATCGGGAATACAGTGTTGAGCGAGACGGGAGATGGGTCCTCGCGAAAAACCCCGTTCAGGTCAAGACAGGTGATCTGGTGAGGGTGGACCTGTTCGTGTCCCTGCCCTCGGAGCGCTACTTTGTCGTAGTCGATGACCCGGTGCCGGGAGGCCTTGAGCCGGTGAACCGGGCACTTGCGACCACCTCGGAAGTTGACGCGCAAAAAGGCGAATCCGCATTTGCGCCGGAGTCATTGCGCAGCGGCTACACCGACTGGAGAAGTTTCGGCGTATCCCGCTGGAGTTTCTACCATAAGGAATTGCGTCATGACTCCGCCCGGTTTTATTCTGAGCGGCTGAGTGCCGGACATTATTACCTCTCATACACGGCTCAGGCGATAGCACCGGGCGAATTCACGGCCTTGCCCGCCCGGGCCGAAGAAATGTATGAGCCTGACGTTTACGGCAAAAGCTCACCCGTAGTGTTGAAGGTGGAACTTTCCGAATGAGCGGACTGCACCGGAGAGGCCGGCGTAAGTTTGTTGTGTGCCTCCTGTGCCTTGCCGGAGGCCTTTTGGCGCTGTTTGCTTTGAAAACGGCGCAAGACCTTCAAACGCTGCCTGCCTCTCTTTTGCTCGGCGACTCGGAGATAAGAAAACCGCAGCTTCTCGACCGAATCGGCAATCCGCTTTCTATCAGTTATCAGAACAGGTGGAGCGTTCAAACCGTTGCTTTACACGAAATCCCGCCGCTTCTCCGGAGTGCTTTTATCGAGTCGGAGGACAGGCGTTTTTACAGCCATGGCGGTGTGGACCAACTGGCCCGCGTACACGCCCTGGCTCAAAACCTGCGCGCTATGAAAGGTGTCCGGGGGGCAAGTACTATTACAGAACAGGTCGTTCGCATGCTTCACCCCCGTCCCCGAACCGTATGGTCAAGGTGGCTCGAAGGGTTCGAAGCGGTGCGTCTCGAAAATAGTTTTTCAAAAAGCGAGATCCTGGAGTTCTACCTGAACCAGGTCCCATACGGACATCAGAGGCGTGGAATCGTGGAGGCGGCCCGGTTCTATTTCGACCGCGATCCTGCAACTCTTAATGTGAAGGAAAGCCTTGCGCTGGCGGTCCTCGTGCGGGCGCCTTCCGGTCTCGATCTGAGACAAAAGCAAAAAGCCCTTGAAAGGCGCCTCTCGAAGCTCGCGGCACATCTGCGCGACAAGGGCCTGCTCACTGAAGCCGAATATCGCGCCGCTCTCTCTGAGGGCTTTGAATTCGCTCATTCCAGGAGAGTAATCGAAGCGCCTCAATTCGTTCAATACGTATTGAACACCACCGGGGCCGAGGAATTGAACTCCAGTGGCAGGATCACCACCAGCCTTGACGGGGGCGTTCAGGAAAAAGTCCGGCACATCTTGTGGAACCGTCTCGAAGCGCTAAAGTCAAGCGACGTGGGCGATGGGGCTGCGCTGGTCGTTGACAATCGGACCGGCGAGGTGCTTGCATGGGTGAGCGAAAGCCTGTCAGCCGGGGAATCACTGGGTTGGGTGGATGCCGTCATGGTAAGGAGGCAGCCGGGTTCAGCCCTCAAACCCTTTCTCTACGCCCTTGCGATGGAAATGGGATGGACAGCCGCAACCATTATAGAGGATTCTCCTCTGGCTGAAGCTGCCGGATCGGGTCTGCACAACTTCCACAATTACAGCAGGACCTATTACGGCCCGCTCCGGCTGCGGGTGGCGCTTGGAAATTCCCTGAATACTCCGGCGGTCAGAACGATTCAGTTCACCGGTACTGAACGGTTTCTACTGTGGTTGCGCTCACTTGGGATATCCGGACTCAATAAACCGGCAGAGTTCTACGGACACGGCCTTGCGCTGGGAGATGGCGAAGTGAGCCTCTTCGAGCTTGTGCAGGCTTACTCGGTACTGCCGCGACACGGCGCCTTCATGCCGCTGCGCACCCTGTCCGGGCGCCATACCCCCCCGGGCGAATTGAGTCAGGTGATAGGTCCGGCTACGGCGGCCTTAATCGGTGACATACTGTCGGACCCCCAGGCGCGGCGCCTTGAATTCGGAGAGGGCCACCTCCTGCGCTTTCCGGTCCAGACAGCCGTGAAAACGGGGACTTCAACGGACCATCGGGACTGCTGGGCAGTCGGTTTTTCCGACCGATACACCGCAGGCGTGTGGATGGGAAATCTCGACCACCGCCCGACCAGGGGAGTAACCGGAGCCATCGGCCCGGCACTCGTTCTTCGGGCAATCTTTGCGGAACTGAACCGGGACGGAGAAACAGGTCCTTTGTCTGCGTGGCCCGGCCTGCAATCGGTGAGCATATGCGCAGTGAGCGGTAAGCTTGCGGGCCCCGGCTGCCCGCGGATGGACGAAAAATTTGAGCCCGGCAAGGTACCTGTCGAATTGTGCACACTACATTCGATCCGGGCTGACCTATCCATGCCGGAGGCAGGTATGTCTGCGCTCCGCGAGGCGCCGTCTTCCCACGAAGGTATAAAGATGCTTCAACCCACCCCAGGCCTTCAGATCGCCATGGACCCCCGGATTCCCGCTGAACTGCAGGCGTTTGCGTTTAGAATTTCCAAAAAGATCAACCCCGTCAGGGTCGAGTGGGTTCTGAATGGAAAACTTGCAGGGGAGACGGGGAAAGATGAGCATCGGTTCTTATGGCCGCTTTCCCGCGGCGAATACATCGTACAGGCCCGGGTGTGGCGTGCAGGCCAAAGCGGGCCTGTCGAAACTCCTCAGGTGGCGTTCGTGGTAAAATGATGCCCTTCGGCATCAGCGCGTTACTTTGTCTTAATGGATTCGCAGTATTCTTTATAAACGGCGTCCGCGTCGTCGCTGTTAATGGCCACAATGTTTCTCAGGTGAATGAAGGAATCAAGGTCCATTTCTTGAAATTCGATCGCAATCCCTGTCTCAGTTTGCCTGAGGGCCCTGCCCTTGAGCTCCATTGAAAGAACGGAAGATGACCCCGGCAGCGTCATTGAAACTTTCAGAGCACTGTCGCCGGAAAGCCTCTCCCTTGTGTTTAGAAACATCCCCTTCATGCTCAGGTTATCGACTGTTCCGTTAATGCTGATCGGACCGCTGAGCACGGTCGCCACGACTTCAAAATGTACTCGTCTGTTTTTGCGCTTTTCCATTGGCACCCCTGTCAATCAAAAATTCAGCAGCGATATTTCTAAACAACATCGTTTAATTAATCGGCCCATTGCCCCGAAAAAGAAAGGATTCTTTTCGGATTTTTCCCTCATTTCTCCGTTTTTATGCGCTCTGCAACGGGAAATTCCGGTAGACCGCCTGCAATTTGAAATAATGAAACGTGGGTTATGCCGGGCGCAGGCCGTCCCGGCTCACGAAAGCGGGAGCGGCTTTCTTTTTCGGAGGCGTCAATATGGCTGGTTATTATCGATAATTACTATTCTTCTATTATCGCCGGACTCATCAGGTCCATTCCTCGTCGGGGAGGAGATCTTAGGATCTCCTCCCCCTGCTTTCTTTGCGGATCAATCAACCCCCCGCGAAAGGCTGGGGGGTTTTGGATTCATCGATACAACCCCGAAGTTCTTCCCGGGTAGCTTTTTTGGGGTCCTTCAATACATCTGCCGCGCAGATGTATTCGTTGCCGACCTTATCTTTCACCCGAGTAAACTGGGTCCTTTTTTCCGAAGGATAAACATCCAAAGGTTTCATTGCCGACTCCTTAAAGTCAGGTATGATCTTTACCGCTCCAATGCTTTTCAAAAAGGAATGGCATGTGCCAAATCTCAGCGCTTCGCTTTATGTATTTCGCAGTGGAGGCTTTTTTAAAACGTAACCATTATCACGCAGGGTTCAATGTCAGTTCGAACAGCGTCAGAGGCGACCTGCATGGTAGAGCGCCCGCGCAACAGGATGGCACAAAGACTCTCCCTTTGGGGTGTTGTTGAGGCGCCGAACACCTTTGCTCGACGGTAATGATTTGCATACTATTTATTTACACGGCTATCAACCAATGTAATCGAACAAAGCCACGCCTTGCATTTCCGAGAGCCAAGGTTTGTGTCAAATTCCGCCTCTCGAATATAATCGATAAGCCAGCCCTGTCCGAAGCTCTCCTGAATCTCGGCCTGAGTTACCCTTCTAGGCCCCCAGGAGCCCGGTTCATGCTCGCTAAAGCACATCATGAGGTAAGACCCTCCAAGATTCAACACGGCAGCAAGACTCTCTACGAAAACAGAACGTTTTTTGTCAGGCAGAACATGAAAGAACCCTGAGTCGATAACAGTATTGAATCTTCTCTGTAGCCCTTGAAGCCTCAAGGCATCCCAGACGAGGAACGCAGCATCCAAAGAACGCTTTTTTGCCTTGCTGAGAGCTTTTTCTACGGCGGTTGGCACAATGTCGATTCCGACGACTTCGAAGCCAAGTCCTGCCAGATAGAGGGCATTTTCGCCTGTCCCGCAGCCTGCATCGAGCACCGGAGACCTTATTTCACCATGTTCAGCAAGATACACAATCTCGCTCTGGGGCCCATCTATTTCCCATGGGGGAGCACCCCGGTACATTTCCTCGAAAACTTTGGTTCCCATTCTTCAAGCCTTTCGCGCCGAGACACTTCCTTGAATGTAAAAATGGGGCTTCCCGCCTGTGGGCAATCCTGACATTTCCCCGAAACACCCCGGCTTTGATACCACAGCTTCAGGATGCGGGCAACTTCATAGCCAATATGACAAATCCATGCTTCCACTGAGAGACTCCATGCCGCCGCTTCTCTGTCCTTTCATCAGCTTCATACCATTTCTCACAGCGAATCCACTTCCCATTTTGAATTTCAGGTCATCCTCTGCCAACGAATCAAATAAACAGAAAAACGATAATAACCCTTATCATCTTCCTCTCCTTAGCCGAATAATAAAGGGAAGCAACAGTGGCCGTCGCTCGCATGCCGGGTGGAAACCGGCTTGGCCTGATGATTGCTTCTTTAGGACTAAGTTCATAAAAATGCGCAGGAGAACCGCCAGATGTCAGAACTAAAACGCGAGCATCTTTTAATGGCTGTGATTTCAGGAAGAGGCCCCGCTTATCTGCGGGGAGTGAATCTGGCTTCCATGGACCTTTCGGGGGCCGGGTGGCTCGCTGATGCCGACCTTCGGGGGGCGGACCTGTCCAACGCCAATCTCAAGCGGGCCAATCTCAGAGGGGCGAACCTGGAGATGGCCAACCTGCATTCGGCAAACATGATGGGGGCCAATTTCGAAGGTGCCAATCTCTTCGGAGTTAAGGCCGATGTGGCTAACCTGACCATGGCCAATCTTCGCGGAACAAACCTGAAGGGAGCCAACCTGGTGAGCGCGAACCTGGTGCGCTCAGATCTCCGGGAGGCCGACCTGGAAGGCGCCGACCTCGAAGGGGCAAATCTGGAGGCAAGCAATCTGAGAAAGGCTCGAATTACAAATGTGAATCTTAAAATGGCGAATCTGGAGGGCGCCGACTTTACCGAAGCCCTTCTGGAGGGCTGCACCGGTCAAGACATACCGGGGGAAGCCGAAAATGGAGATTTTCACGGCACGTTTACTGCAATCAGGCTGGCAGACCTGCTTCAGATCGGGTGCCTCTCGCGCTCGAATCTGAACATAGGGGTCTATTCGGCAGGCAGCCACGGCAACATCTATATAGGCTCCGGCCGGATTCTGCACGCCCAAACGGGCAGCATCGAGGGCGAAGAAGCTTTCATGAACATACTTGGATGGGAAAAGGGCCGTTTTATCACCTATCCTTTCATCCCATCGGGTCCGGTCACAATAGACAAGCCGGTGGAGCAGCTCGTGCTGCAGTGGCTGCGGCGCCGGGACGAAAGAAAGTTTTCCGGCAGACACACCGGGCTGATCAGCAGGCTCAAGGAACACATGCCTTTGCAGGCACAGGCTTCAGGCGCCCTTGTAGAGTTCCTCGAAAAAGACGGCAAGGGGCTCAACCCCTCCGATGAAGTGCAGATTACAGATGTATTTCGTCCCGAGGGTGGCGAGGACATTTTATGTTCGATATCCGCCAATGGTGAAGCGCTTATAGCGCCCCTCAAGTTCCTGAACCTGGACAGCAGCCATCCGCTTCAAAGCGAGCTGGCAGAGATCAAGTAACGCGGGCGAATCGTTCCGCATGGTTCTTGCATACTCTTTACCGACGGCGCGTATCAACCACTCGGAGAATGTACACCAATGAACCTGATATTGACAAAAAGTGAATTGGGAAGACTCGGGGACATTATTTCGAACCAACTTCTTGATTCGGGGGCAGAACACGTCTTCGTGGCTGATTTATCGGGCAACCTGATTATCCAGTGCGGTGACCTTGAGATCGAGGACGCTTTCTCTTTAGCAGCCGTTTCGGCGGCCAATTTCGCTGCGACCGCCGAGATTGCGAGGCTGATAGGCGAGCAAGACTTCGCTCTCTTGTACCACAAGGGAGGCAATCACAATGTCCACTTCAGCCGTGTGGCCAAAGATTATCTCATCATAACCCTCTTCAATGACAACGTTTCACTGGGTCTGATTCGGCTCAAGCTGGGAAGCGCGATAAGTGAAATGTGCGCGATATTTGGGGAGTCGGAGGAAAAACGTCCGTGGCGTTCATAGATCTAAGCAAAAACGAAATCCAGGCAAAGATAGTCTATTACGGCCCCGGCCGTGGTGGGAAGACCACTAACCTTCTCCATGTGCATGAATCCATGTCCAAGATGGTTTGTGGTAAAATGGTAACTGTCGATACCAAGGGAGACAGGACCCTTTTTTTCGACTTCCTGCCACTAAATGTCGGCAAGGTCCTCAACATGACCATTCGAGTCCAGCTCTATACGGTGCCTGGCCAGGTGATGTACAACGCGACGAGAAAACTTGTTTTGAGAGGAGTTGACGGAGTCGTTTTCGTCGCCGATTCGCTCAGGGTGCAAAAGAACAAGAACATCGAAAGCCTGGACAACCTTTTTCAAAACCTGAGCGACGAAGGACTCGCGGTCGGGCAGGTGCCCCTGGTGCTGCAGTATAACAAACGGGACCTGCTGGAGTCGAATATACCGCTGCTCCCTGTTGAGGAGCTTGAAAATGATCTGAACGAGAAGCTGAACTTGCCGTTTTTCGAAGCCAGTGCAGCTTTGGGAAACGGTGTATACGAGACTTTGCGGGAAATAAGCAAACGAACGATAAAAAGCGTGATCCAGAAGGTCGGGGGTCAAAAAATTGCCTGCTAAGGCGGTGAGGCCGCTGTCGGGGTGGGCACTGCCTTCGGTGGTGCATGGGGCGGTGGGACCGCCCTCCTGCATGAGGCCCTTATATATTTTCAAAACTACTTGGTTTAAAGGGAAAGCCCATGGCTGAAAAAGAAGCGAGCGAAAATGACGCCGCTGCGGCAATCGATTTCCTTCCGCTCGAAATGGAAGTCGACCGCGAGATAGACTCCGTTTTTGTACCCACGGTGAAGAAAGCCCAAGGGGCGACGGAGGAACCCAAAGCAGCCGGACAAACCCGCAATTCTCCCGAATCCAGGCCCGGCCCCGGCATTCAGCAATCTGCAGTAAGCACAGGCGCCGGCTTCGATCTCGACGCTCTTCAAGTAGAAATAGATAAAGAAATAGACAGCATCTTTGTCTCCGCAGTCAAGCCCGAAAGGAAAGAAGGGCCTGTTCATGCCGGCCATCATGAGCAGCCGAAGAGTGTGCAGGGCAGATCCCCGGAAGTGGATGAGCAAAGCCTTCGAGGCACCCGGAGGGCAGACGGCCCTTCTGCGCAGGAATCCAAAGCAGCCGGGCAAACCCGCAATTCTTTCGAATCCGGCCGCAGCGTTCAGGAATCCGCAGGAATCACAGGCGCCGGCCTCGATCTCGACGCTCTTCAGGTAGAAATAGATAAAGAAATAGACAACATCTTTGTCTCCGCGGTCAAGCCCGAACGGAAAGAAGAACCTGTTCATGCCGGCCATCATGAGCAACCGAAGAGTGTGCAGGGCAGATCCCCGGAAATGGATGAGCAAAACCTTCGAGGCAAAAGGAAGGCAGAG